>Ga0214921_10000695_pt1 | contig 60620 bp, 40 predicted proteins | sample LL1505_MetaG_FD_177992 | JGI IMG/M metagenome (GOLD analysis project Ga0214921, IMG submission 177992) | Freshwater microbial communities from Lake Lanier, Atlanta, Georgia, United States - LL-1505 | ecosystem: Environmental > Aquatic > Freshwater > Lake | place: USA: Georgia | collected...
TCTGAATTTGGGAACTGACCTTCGGGGCGGGTGGAGAAGAAGGCTAGGCCGGCCTCGCCCGAGATGCGCAACTGCCGGCCGCTATCGGTTGTAGCTGCGCTTTGGGCGGTGTCGGCTGGGTTGCCGGCGGCGGTCTGCAAGTCGGTTAGGCGGGACGCCAACTGTTCGATTTGACGTTGTTGCCGTGTGATCTGTTCCTGCAGGAGCCGGTTTTGCGCGACGACCTCGCCCAGAGTGGGCTCGGTCGCCGCCAGCGCCGCGTTCAAAGTGAACAACGCGAGGCTTGGTAAGTATGCGCGATTCTTCATTTTGGGGTTGGCGCTATGTTAAGCAGAAGTTGCGCCGAGGGCGTTAGCTTAGGCTGATCGGAATCAGAAGAAAGTCAGGTATTTTCCGGCGGCGAGGCGTTGGATGAGCAGGGCGAGCTCCATCGCGTGGTAGTCGCCCCACAGGCAGGCTTCGCCATTTGGGACTTTCTGGCCCTTGGCAACGTGGTCCCAGCCGTTGGGACGGTGGTAGACACTGTGGAGGAGGAGGCCCTGGTGCTTCGGATCGGTGCCGAGGTAGGTATCCGTGAAGAGAGTGTCGGCCACGGTGAGGCCGGCTTGTAGGTAGCGTTTGCCGGCCTTGGCTTCGCCTTTGGCCTGAAGGTAGAGACCCAAGCGGATGAAACCTTGGGCGGCGATGGCGGCGGCGGAGCTGTCGACCGGTTCGTGTGCGTTGAAGGGGTCGGCGGGAGCGGCGGTGAAATCGCCCTGCTTGTGGGTGTGCAGCGCAGCGCTGTCCCAATAGGGCACCCCGTCTAGGGCGGAGTAGCCGTCGATATAGTAATCCGAGGTGGCGCGGGCGGTTTCGAGGAAGAGGTCGGTCACAGCGCGGCGGCCGCCGACTGCGTCGAGATCGGTGCCCTGAACGGTGTCGAGGTATTCGAGTTGCTCGGCGTAGCCGCAGATGATCCAGGCCGCGCCACGCGTCCAAGTGGTGAAGGGGGAGTAGCCCTGCTGGGACGAGGGGCAACGGAACTGGCCGTCGTTGCGGTTAAAAACCGACTCGTGGGCGACGCGGCCGCGGACGTCGTAGGAATCGCGACCCTGGCCGAAGAACACGTTAAAGCGTGCGGTGGTGGCCGCGTGGGTGACGGCGCGGTGGAGCAGATTGATCGGTTTATCGCCCTCGCCCATCAGGACGTGGCCGAGCTGGTGCGCGACGACCAGCGAGCGCATGGACCGGATGGTGTCGGCGAAGAGTGACTGCGGGCCGTTGAAGGAGTAGACGTAGCCGGAGGGCGCGACGCCGGGGCTGTCCTCAAGCGGGGACCAGGGCGCGGTGGCGTTGGTCGTGGCGAAGCGGGCGGCTTGGACGGCGCCGGAGACCTTCAGCGCCAGCTCGGTGTAGTGGATTTCATCCGTCGAGCCGGAGGCGCGACCCTCGAGGATGAGGCGACGGAGGTTGCCGTAGGTGGAGACGTTATTGAAACCGTGGTCGTGCACGCCGACGTGGCTCACGTGCGAAGCCATGTGTTTGAGCGTCTTTTCGCGGCCTAGCTGCAGGTAGCGCTCCTCTCCGGTGGCGTCGTATTGCAGGAAGGCCATGCCGAACTGAAAGCCTTGGGTCCACTCCGTCCAGCCGCGCGAGGTGTATTTGCCCTTGATGGTGAACACGGGCGTGCCTTGGGCGGGATTCCAGGATTTGTTGACGAGGTCTATCTTTTGACCGGCGAGCTCGAAAAGACGGGTGATCTTGGGCTGGAGCTTGGCTGGGGTGAGGGAGGCGTTGATCTTCATGGAGGGTGGAAAAGGGAAGGTGGACTGGATGGAATGTGGAACGACTGTAAGCAAAAGAGCCGTTGCGACGGGGCAAGCGGTCAACGGGGATCCGGCTGGGGGTGTGCTAGGCTGGGTCGGGGTGGTGCTACGGTAAGGCCGGCCAAGGCGAGGTCAGGAGGCCGGCGTAGATACGCGCGCTGGCGAGCAACTCACGGATCGCGGCGCGTTCGTCGACGGCGTGGTAGTTATCTCCGCCGGGGCCGTAGCCGAGGGTCGGAACACCTAGGTGGTGCCAGAAAAAATGCATGTCGTTAAATCCGGTCGAGCAGCTGAAGGCCGGTTGGCAACGGCGTTCATGGGCCACGTGGCTGGCGAGGGCTATGGCGAAAGGATGGTCAGGCGGGGCAAAGCAGGGGTGGTTCTCGGAGACCTTGCGCACTTCGATGCGTGGCCGGGGTGCAGGAAGGGCGCGTGTGGCGGTGGCAAGAAAAGCACGCAGTTCCCGCTCCGCGGCGGCGACGGTCTCGTTGGGCAGGACGCGGCGGTCGATGCTGAAGCGGGCGAGGGCGGGGACGGTGTTGATCTTGTCTCCCGTGCCGCCGCTGAAAACGCCGCCGACATTAAGGGTGGGGCGGCGGATGGTGCCATCGGGTGCGGTGAAGGTGCGACTGGCGAGCGTCCGGGCGTGGTCGCCAAGGGCGAGGACCAGGCGGGCGGCGTGTTCGAGGGCGTTGATACCTTTGTCCGGGGTGCTGCCGTGCGCGGCGCGGCCTTGCACGGTGATTTCGAGCCAGACCACACCGTTGTGTCCGCAGCCGATTTTTCGGCCTTCGCCACCCTCGAGCACCAAGGCGTAGTCGGGGCGGATCCCGCCGTGCTCCACCACCCAGCCGGCACCAAGGGCGGAGTCGGTTTCCTCGTCGGCGGTGAAGGAAACTTCCACGTTTAAAGCGGGCTGAGTCCGGGTCGCGCGTAGGGCGCGAAGGGCGAGTAGAAGGCTCGCGATTGCGCCCTTCATGTCGGACGTGCCGCGTCCGTAGATCCAGCCGTCCTCGACCACGCCGGAAAAGGGCGAGCCGTGCCGCCAGTTCCCGGAGACGGGCACGACATCGTAGTGGGCGTTAAAATGAACGGTTTTTTTCCCGGCGCCGGGCGTGGAGAGGCGACCGAGCACATTCCAGCGCGGGTGTTGCCAATGCTCGGGAGGCAGGTGGCGGCGGATTAGGGCGGTGGGGACACGCGGACGACGCACGGCGAGGCCGGCGATTTGGAGCTCAGCCGCGAGCAGCCGAGTGATGGCGTCATAGTGGTCGCCGGGCGGGTTGACCGTGGGAAGCCGGACGAGGCGTCGTAACAGATCAACGAGGTCGTCCGCATGGGTATCGACATAGGCTGCGGGCGTCATGCTGAGAGGTTCTTGTCACGGAAGCCTGCAGGTCAACGCCGAGACTGCGGGCTGCGCCTTTGACAACCTGCCTTGGGAGCGGCTTGGTTGCGGTCATGTCGTCCCTTGCCGACCTCCGCAAAGACTATAACCTCGCTGGTCTCCTGGAAAAGGATCTGGCGAAGGATCCGTTCCGCCAGTTTGAGCGGTGGTTCCAGGAAGCGGAGGCTGCGAAGGTCGTGGAGCCCAATGCCATGACGCTCGCCACGGTGGGCGCGGACGGACGGCCTACGGCGCGCACCGTGTTGCTCAAGGGCGTGGACGGGCGGGGGTTTGTGTTTTTTTCCAACTACGAGAGCCGGAAGGGCCGCGATCTGGCCAATGTGCCGCGGGCATCTCTGGTGTTTCCCTGGCTGGCGCTTGAGCGTCAGGTGGTGGTGGAGGGGCCGGTTGCCCGGGTTACTCGCGAAGAAAGCGAGGCCTACTTCCACTCGCGGCCGCGGGGGAGCCAACTGGGGGCGTGGGTTTCCCAGCAAAGTAGCATTATTACCGGTCGAGTGGTCTTGGAGGATGCGATGAAGGCGCTTGAGGCCAAATACGCCGGGCGCGAAGTCCCTTTGCCTCCGGCTTGGGGGGGGTATCGGCTGGCGCCGGAGACGGTGGAGTTTTGGCAAGGGCGCCGCAGTCGCCTGCATGACCGCCTGCGTTTTCGGCGGGAGGGCAAGTCCGGGGATTGGACGGTTGAGCGACTGGCGCCCTAATTAAGGTATTACCACGGCGTTTTTTTGCTGACATGCTGCTGCATCTAGTTCGCCACGCCCATGCGGTCACCGAGGAGGAAGACGCCACCCGTCCGCTCAGCACGCGCGGCCGTGCGGAAGTGGCGAGGTTGGCGGCGTTTTTCGCAGGTAACGGAGCCTTCCGGCCAGCACAGATCTGGCATAGTCCCTTGCCGCGTTCGCGCCAGACGGCGGATGACCTGATCCGGCGGCTGGGACTGGATGTGGTGCTTTTGGAGACACCCGGGCTTTTGCCCGAGGATGATCCGCTGGCGCTGGCGGAGCGGCTGGAATCCTATCCTCGCGATTGCGCTGACTTGGCCTTGGTGGGGCATGAGCCGCACCTTGGACTGCTGGCCTCGCTCTTGGTGCGGGGCAAGCCAAGGGCGGGGTTATTTGCCTTGAGCAAGGCGGCGGCGCTCACGCTCGAGTCGGTGGAGTCGACGCATAAACGTAGTGGCTTGCGCCGCTGGAGAGTTCGGTGGCTGGTGGCGCCGGAGCTTTTGCCTTCGATCGACGACGCGGCGGCCATTTATTTAACCAAATGAAAATTCTGCTCACCGGTGCCTCGGGATTGGTTGGTTCAGCCTTTGCAGAGGCGGCAAAACGGCGTGGCCACCACTTAGTGGGCGTAGTCGGCCAGGCCGCTTTCACGATCCCCGGCTTAGCGGAGAAACGTGCGCTCGACCTGACCGTCACCGAGGGCGTGACCGCGCTGGCGCTGGAGGTTTTTCCCGATGCTATTGTCAATTGTGCGGCCGTGGCGGAGCCTGCTGCCTGTGATGCGGATCCGGCGCGGGCGCAGGTGCTCAACGTCGAGCTGCCGGCCTTGCTTGGGAAGCTGGCCCATCACCTCAGTGCGCGGTTGATTCATATCTCCACCGAGCAGGTTTTTTCCGGAGACCGCCCGCCCTACGCGGTTGGTGATGAGCCTCGTCCGGTAAATCTATATGGCCGCCAGAAGCTGGAAAGTGAGCGCAGGGTTCACGAAGCTGCACCGGATTTTGCCGCCACGGTGCGGGCGCCGCTTTTGACCGGTAATAGCCTGGGTGGTTCTCGCAGTCTGCATGAGCGTTTGCTGGCTGACTGGGCGGCGGTTCGCGCTCCCCGGCTCTATCGCGACGAGATTCGCCAGCCTTGCACGGCGGGCAACCTCGCCGAAGTATTGCTCGAGCTGTGTGAACGTCAGGATCTGCGCGGGATTTTCCACTGGGCGGGGGCGGAGACGCTTTCGCGCGTGGACCTAGCCCGCCGCATTCGTGCGCATTTCAAGCTAAGTCCTGAGCAGGCGCCGATAACCGAGATCAACCGCGCGGATGATCCGGCGGCGGCGCGGCGCCCAGCCGATCTCACGCTCGATCTCAAGCCGCTGGCAGGCGTGCTAAAGACCCCGATTGAAACTTTTGACGCCCAACTTGATCAGCTCATCCTTCCTCCGCCCGTGCGCACCTGGTATTTTTCCCTCTGAGGTGAAGGACGGCGCGGTCATGAAATTCGAGGTGTTGCCCGCTCGGCTGGACTCGGCGGCGGCAAACATGGCGGCGGATTTTCTCATGCTGCGCCGTTACCCGAATGCGGGTGGCGCGTCCGCGCGTTTTCGCGCCTATGGCTGGCATCGGCCGGCGTTTACGTTTGGTTACAGCCAGAAAATCGGCTGGGTGCGGGCACAACTGCCATCTGCTGCGGAGGGTGCTGAGTTGGTCCGGCGGCCGACTGGCGGCGGGCTGGTGGATCATCGCGAGGACTGGACCTACGCCTTGGTCATTCCGCGCGGGCATGAGTTAGAAAAGGTGCGAGCAGTGGAGAGTTACCGTGCGGTGCACGAGGCCCTACGGTCAGCCCTCGCAGCCTGCGGGCAGCCGGCGGCGCTTAAGGAACGTTGCGAGCCCGAGGCCGCAGCGACAATGGAGGTCGAAAGTGAAGATCTCGCGGGCTGTTCGGCGGCGAAGGGGCCGACCGTTTGTTTTACGCGGGCGGAGCTTTATGACGTAGTGGATGCGGCCACTGGGGCGAAAATTGCGGGCGCGGCCCAGAAGCGGACGAAGGAAGGCTTGTTATTCCAAGGCTCGGTCTGGCGTCCGGCGGCAGCGAAGGTGCGGGATTGGGAGGAGTTGCGCGAAGCCTTCGTGGCAGAGCTCGCGAAACTGCTGGGCTTGGAGGCTGAGGAAACGCCGTGGCCAGATTTCCGCGAAGGTGAACACGAGGCGCTGACGGAGCAGTATGCGGCGCAGGAGTGGACGGAAGCGCGGTGAGTAAAACGCAAGGACCAAGGTGCGGGTTTCATCGCGGTTGTAACATTCACCGCGTTTTGGGTATTAAGATGATAGTCGATTTCTCCAGCCTTGCCTGAAGCACCTCATCTCTTAACCCCGCGTTTTGCCACTACCCGGTGGTCGATCATCAACGCTGCTTGCCACGGGCCTACGTTGGAGGCGGATGCGGCTCTCGAGGTGCTTTGCAGGGCTTATTGGTATCCGCTTTACGCCTATGTGCGCCGCTCCGGTCACGCACCGGCCGACGCTCAAGATCTCACCCAGGCCTTCTTTGCCCGTTTGCTCGAGAAATCATGGTTGAGTAACGCGCTGCCGGAGCGGGGTCGCTTTCGAGGCTTCCTGCTCATGGCGCTAAAGCGATTTCTGGCGAAGGAATGGAGGAAGGAAAACTCGCTAAAACGCGGCGGCGGCCTAGGCTATGTGCCGCTTGATACCACCGAGACCGAGTCGCGTTATGCGGTTGAGCCGTCCCTGGGCCCCGATGAAATGTTTGAGCGTTGCTGGGCTCTCACCCTGCTTGACCGGGGTTTCGCCTCGCTTGCCGTCGAATACTCCGCTGATGGACGTTCGGTTGAATTTGAGAAGCTCACGCCCTATCTTTCGGCATCGTCACAGGAGATCGATTACGAAGCCACGGCGACCGCCCTTGGCCTAAGCCCGGGCGCCGCTCGCGTGGCGGTGCACCGATTGCGGAAGCGTTTCCGTGAGGTGATCCGCCATGAAATTGCTCAGACCGTGGTCGATGAAGTGGCGCTCGCCGAAGAATTACGTCATTTTGTAAATATTCTCCGGCGCCGCGCGTAACAACCGCATCCCGTTTGGTAATTATCTTGGTATGAACACCACCGCCTCCGCTTCGACCGGACCCTCCGATCACGCACCGCGTTGTTCCCGTTGTCGCTCTCTACTCCTGCCTAATACCCACGGAGGAGTTTGCCCAGCATGTCTGGTCTCGGTTCACTTCGGGACCAAGGCCGATTTCAGCGAACCCGCTGCGGCTGATAATCCGACGCTTTCTATAGAGAACATCGCGCCACATTTCCCCCAGCTTGAGATCATTTTATGCTTGGGGCGTGGCGGCATGGGCGTGGTTTATCAGGCCCGTCAAAAGTCCCTCGGCCGGCTTGTTGCCTTGAAACTTCTCGCGCCTGAACGCGGCTCCGATCCTGCCTTCGCCGAGCGTTTCGCCCGCGAGGCTCAGGCGCTGGCGCGGCTCGATCATCCGAATATCGTGACCATTTATGACTTCGGCGAGGCTGGCGGTTGGTGTTATCTTCTCATGGAGTTCGTTGACGGTGTGACCTTGCGCCATCTAATCCTCGGCCGCCGTATTGCTGCGCGTGAGGCGCTTGGTATCGTGCCTCAGATTTGCGACGCGCTGCAATTCGCGCACGACCACGGGATCGTTCATCGTGATATCAAACCGGAGAATATACTGATTGATCGTCGTGGACAGGTGAAAGTAGCCGACTTCGGACTCGCCAAGCTGGTTGGGGCGACCGGGGCGGCGGCGATTGTCGCGGGTGACCCTGACGCCGGCTCCTCCGGTGACCTTACCGAGGCCGGTAAGATCATGGGCACGCCTCGCTACATGGCACCCGAGCAGCGCGATCAACCCGACGCGGTCGACCACCGAGCTGACATCTATGCGCTCGGAGTAGTGCTTTACCAGATGCTCACCGGCGAGCTACCCGATGAGAAAAAACTCCAGCCGCCTTCTCGCCATGTGCGCTTGGATGTGCGGCTTGACGAAATCGTCCTTCGCGCGCTCGAAAAAGACCCGGCGCTGCGTTTCGCCAATGCAACCGAGTTCAAGACCGATTTGGAAACCGTGGCGGGCACGCCACCACAGCCACCACCTCCACCCGCCGCGCCGTCAGCGCCGGACTCATCTGGAGGTTCCGGTTCGGTGGTCGGGGGTCGCATCAAGGCGGCCGGGACCGCGATGACGGCGGTCGGCATCGTCAAACTCGTTCTTTTGAGCCTTGGTCTTTTGATCGGAGGATTGGTGGTGCTGGCAATCGCGGTCCCCGCGTTCGGTTTCGGTGCATTGGGTTCGGCTTTGGGCGCCGGGTTTCCGGGATCCATGAACTTTAACTTTTTCAACGCGCCTGTTGCGATTGGCGGAGCGTTGGCGGCGGTGGTTCTTCTATTGGTCGTTGGATGGTTGCTTCTGCATGTTGCCGCTGCGATTTATGTGATCTTGGCAGGGCGGAGAATGCAGGCGGTGAGCCGCCATGGATCGGCAATGGTCGGCGCGTGGATATTGATCGTGAGCGGAGCCTTTGGTGTGTTGACGGCCTTTGCATCGCCGGCGGGAGTATTTACCGCGTTCTGGAGCCTGGCCGAGCTGGGCATCGGCATCTGGGCCTTCTTTGTCTTACGCCAGCCCGAGGTGAGGGCTGCGTTTAGCGCGGGATCGGCTCCGGTGAGCTCGCAGGCCACGGCATCTGCGCCTTCGTCGTCGGCGCGGGTAAAGCCGGCGGTGACGCCGACGAACCGGGTTGCCGCGCCTGCGACGGGACTTTTAGTCGGGGCCGGAATCAACCTTGCCGTCGGCATTCTCGTGTTGGTGCCGTTGGTAGTGTTCGGGTTTTTCAGGCCGCACGTCAGCTTCGCGCCTTCGATTCCAATTAGGGGGGTTTCCTTCGCTATTCTTTCAGTAGTGTTTCTTTTCCCTTCGGCATTGCTCACTTTCATCGCGGCGTGGCGGATGCGGTCACTACGGGGCTACGGGTTGGCTGTGGTAGGGTCGGTGCTGGCCATCGTCACCTTTCAAGGCTTCGGACTTGGCGTGCTGTTCGGCATCTGGTCCTTGGTGGTGCTCATGCGGGCAGAGGTTCGCGCTACTTTTGATCAACCGGCAACGTCGTCCCGGCGCGGTGCAAGCATGGTCGCGTTTGGGGTGTTGGCCTTAGCGGTTCGCGATATAGCGGTCGTGCTGCTGGTCCTGCTGCCGGTCGGTGGGCTGGTTTACCGGGCCTTGAAGACCAGCAACATGTCCGGATCGGTTTCGCACCCTATGTTTTCGGCGCCGCCGAGTCCTCCGCTCCCGTCTGGGGTTCAATCTAACGCTTCCTTCGGAGATGAGCGTCAACGTATCCTTTTCCTCGGTGCCAATGGCGAAAGCGGTTTGTTTGATCCGGAATCCGATCAGTTGCTGACCGAGCCTGACGTGCCGCTGCCGAAGCGTTCGTTCAGTAATCCTGGCCCTGCGGGAATCACGGTAAAATACGAAATAGCCAACGGTGTTACTAAGTTGAGCGGGGTGTCCGGTGTGGATGTTCGAATCTTGGCGAATCCTGACTGGAACGCGTTCCGGAATCAGCAGGACTACGATGAAATGTTGAGGGATCAGCAGACGCCTGGCTCCTTTAAAAGCACCGGCACAACCGACAAAACTCCGCTGATTTTCATGTTCAAGTGCCGCTCGGGAGCATGCGGTCTACTTCAAATCACCCGCCGCGATGATCAGACTCGATTAGTCTCTATCCGATGGAAGTTTTTTAAGGACGCCACGCCCCACGCCGAACCCTGAAGCGATGACCGACTCCGACGCCGCGATCTAAATTAGTAGTCAGATTTTCTTTGGGGGTGACAGTGCACTTGAGATGTCGGGTGTAGTCGATGAGAGCGAAGGACTGCGCAGCGGTGCGCTCTCAGCTGGTGCCGTTAAAGCGGGGATGTTACGCAGTGGGTTGCTGGATCGCAAGCACCAACCCCGTGCTGCACTTATCGTAGGAAGGTCGGCTTAATGGCCAGAAGATGTAGCGGTCTAGAAGAACGCCTTTATTACCTGACTGATCTTGGCCATCAGGGCTTCACGACACCGAGGATCAGGTAGGCGCCGGGTGCGCGCACTTCTAAGGTGTGACGACCTGTGGGGTAGTCGAAGGCGTGCACGTTGACCGTAGGCAGCGTGTCGAACTTAACGGCATCCACAATAAAAGGTTCAGCGCCCCCGCGTTCGGCGGCGGTGGCGTCGGTTTCGAGCGTGGGCGGTTTGCGCCATTCGGGGCCGGTCGCGTTGAAGTAGCCGATCAGCACACGCACTGGCTCGGTGCATTCAAATGTGATCGGGGGAGGTATGCTGGTGTGTGGCAGAGCGATGCCTTGAAGCGCGGCGAGCTCGGGGGCGACAGCGGTGAAGGTGGCCGGGGAATCAGGGAAGGCGGTGTTACCGACCTGCACGGTGTAGGTCGTCAGGCCGGGCGTAAGCAGTTTCCAGCTAGCGGGAGTCAGGGGAGCGTGGGTGCGGCCTTTGGCGGTGGCGGGATCCTTCAACGCGGCGAGTTGGGCGCGGAAGTCGGTCAGCTCCTGTTCGTAGATCGGAAGTAGTTGCGTCCAGTGATAGTTGGCAGCCTGACCGTTTTTGCCGCCGGGGACGGGAATGCGGCGCTGGGCGGTCTGCATGGAGTTGGCGGCTTTATAGGCATCCTTCGTTAGCGCGGTAAGGGTGCGATAGGCTTCAAGGCTGGCGGAAAGGGCGAGCTCGGCAGCCTCCATGTCAGAAAAATCATGGCTATAGTTATAACGAAGCACGGCCATCGCGGCGGTGGACTTGGCAACGTAGTTTTCCGACATCGCTCGGATGGCGTGGACGTCGTTACGCAGTCGGGCGAATTCCTCGGCATTTTGCGTAACAAGCGGGGCGGCGGCATCGATGGCGGCAACGGCTTGGGCGGAGAATGCGAGCACCTCGGCGTTGAGTGAAATGGGTGTCTCGCCCTCGTGCGGAAGTTTTCCCCACTCGCGCGCGGCGTAATCCTTCAGGCGTTCACCGGGGGGAGATTGGGATTCCCAGAGCTCGGGGAACTCGCGGTATTTCTCCGGGCGGACGAGTTCATCGAGTGTCATGCCTAGAGAGAGGGTCTGACGGTTGCCCTCGGTGATGCCGTAGCGGCGGAGTAGGCGCGGGGCGCATTCGCCGGAGGCGTTATAGGCGGTGAGGATGAGTTCGGCGGCGGCGGGTCCGTAGTGGGCGGCGAGGCGGGAAACCCAATAGGCCTTTTCGCCGGCGGCGTCGCGGTCGGGATTCCACGCGTAGCGCGCCCAGGCTTCGAACCAGATCCAATCCCGCTCCCACTGCTTGAGCGGCGTTTTAGTCATGTCGGGCGATACCGGCCAGTCCCAGTAGAACAGTGGGTAGAGATGCAGGCCGCGGGCGCCGAGGCGGTCGCGCATGGCGATGACGGATTTCTGGATAAAATCGGTGGCGCCGTAACGGAAGGGTTCGAGGTTCGCGAGGATGTGGACGTTGGCGATGTGGGTGGAACCAACGCGGCTCATCGTCTGGTGCAATTGCTGGCGAACGCCGCGTGGCTCCCAAGTGGTAAGCGACTCGCCGTTGAATTTGGCCTCGGTGTAGAGGTTTTTATAAACCTTGAGCGCCTCGGGCATCACCAGGGTGGCGTCGGTGGCGTGGGTGCGGAGCACCACCGGTGGCTCTTCGCTCAGGCCGGCGGCTTTCATCCCGTCTTTGACACCGGGAAGAATCACTTCAGTCATCCATCGGGTTTGCGTATTTTGATCCTGCAGGGCCTCACCGAGGCAAGGCATCAGGCCCACGTGGGGGAACTCGCGCACAAAGGAGGCGATTGATTGGCGGGTGTAGTCAGCGGCGAGGTCGTTCCAAGCGTGGAGCTGCGATTCGAGGCCGTGCCTCTCGGCAAGGGGTTTTGAAATTAGGATACTGTAAAATTGCTGAACTAGCCAGATGCCGCGACGATCGCACTCCGCGGTGAGCCAGCGAAACATCTCGACGTTGCGAGCGAAAACCTCCGGGGAAACTTCAACGGCCTCGGGGTAGTCAGGCAGTCGAACTAGAGAGGCGAACGGGTGGCCATTCCAAAGGTAGAGCGTGTTCATCCTCAGCTCGGCTAAGTGGTCGAGGTAGTCGTTCCAGTAGGCCTTGTCATAGAAAAACGGGAATTCTTTCGGGGTGTAGGGGTATTCGTAAACTTTCCGGCCGGGCAGGTAGTAGGTTTTCTGGATACCGATGCAGGTGCCGCGAAGGACCATAGCAGGAGCGTCAATGATATGTAGAGGCAAAGCCGGGATGCCACCGTCGCGACGAACTAGGCCCGCCAGTTCCAGGCAGCCGTAAAGTTGGCCGGTATCGTCCGCACCGCCGATGGTGATGGCCCCATCGGCACTCGTGGTGATCGAAAATCCCTCCGGCCGGGACACGTCTTGAGTCGTGCCAACCACAATGCGCGGCGCGTCTTTCGGGAGCACCGAGTTAAGCTTCTCGATTCCGTAGCGCACGCGCGGGGACGGATTAGGAGAGTAGACGATTTCACCATGCAGTAAGTAAGCGGCTGATACGGCGAGCAGCAGGGTGAAAAAACGGAGAATCATGGCAGAGGCGTTATTACGACGTCGTCGATCAGGAAGGAGGTGAGCGCTGACTTCTCGTCCGCGTGCGGGAGATCATGTCCACCGTATCCACGCTCGCGATATTCGCCGGTGCGAAAGGAGATGCGTTCCACGGATTTGACCGGATCGGTGAAGAAGGCGGGGCGGGGCAAGGGAGATTGGTCGTCAATCAGCACGGCGCAGCGATCGGCATCAGGGCTGGGCGGGATCTCTAGTTCAAAGGTTTGCCAACGACCGGAGGAGTAGAGGCCGGTGTCGAGCCATTGGGCTTCGTGGCAGATCCACAGATGACCATCTTCACGCAAGGCAAGGCGGACGGGGCGGACGCCTTTGCCGTCGAGCAGGTCAATTTCTAGGCGACCGTTGTTTTGGCGGGCGAAAACCTTGAAGGAGATTCTCACCCCGTGGGTAGCGGGGAAGACGCGGACGATGCGGGCATAGTCGTAAGGGTCCTCGTCGCGGAGCTCGACGGCGCGCGAGCCTTCGGAGGCTACGACGCGGACGGGGGCCCAAAGGGGTGAATAGCTATTCCACTCGGCGGGAAGGGTGCCGAGGGGGTTTGCCTCGAAGTTATCGTGGATAGCGCCAGAGACAGTGGTCGTCACCGGCACGGGCACGCGGGCGACCCAGATATCCTCCTTGTTAACCGAGTAGGTGAGCCAGAAGGCCGAGTTGGAATCGGGCCCGGCCTCTGCGGGATTGCCGGCTTCGAGACCGCGCACGTATTGCGGCCCCATGTTCTTTAGGTAGCCGCCGAAACGCTGGTCGGGCAACTCGCCGTGGATGGCGGCGAGACCGGAGAACGTGGCGCAATCTTCGCTAGTCGTGACGGCGAGCGGGTAGCGGTTGCGGTTGGTGGGGTTTAAGGCGAGTGCGTAGCGTCCGTCGGCGGTGCGTTGCAGCCAGTATTTCGAGGCATTGTTCGGCAGGTTGGCGGCGAAGACTTTTTCGCTCCAAGTCTCGCCGCGGTCGGTAGTGGTGGCGACGAGACGGTTTTTCCAGATGCCAAGAGTGGAGCCATCCGGCCGAGTCACGAAGGAGAGAGCTTTACCCTTGACGCGATAGAAACCTGACTCGTCGAGTTGGTCTTCTTCCCACCACTGGGCGGTGATGAGTTGGTTGGTGAGCAAAGCTTCACAGGCGGAGACAAAACCGGGGTCGGACGAAGCGGAGTAAAGCGGATAGGGAAGCGGGAAATCTGGGAAGTCGCGATCGGTGTTGAGCCGTATAAAATGAATATTCCCCAACGAACCGTCGGCGTGGATCTCACGCACGGCGCGACCAAGGCCCTTGCCATCGTTTGGAGAGGGTGGCGTGCCGTAGAAAGACAGCGCCAGCAGACGGCCATCAGGTGCGACGTAAAAACCCATGCGCTGATGGGCGATGGTATGCGTGCCGTCAGGCAGGGTGATCGCGGGAAAAATGACTCGCGGTGCGCTCCACGTAAGACCATCGGCAGAATTCGTCAGCGAAGTCACGGTGGGGTTGTCGTGCTCGTTTACCGCTCCGCTAAGATATTCTAAATAAAAGCGACCGTGCCAATAGGCCAACATGGGGGCGTGGTTATAGGTATCGGTGAGGCCGTCGGCGTGGGCGGACGCGGTGCGGTTGGCGCGAAAGACCTGAATATTCTGCACTCCGACCACGGGTTGCAGGCCGCCGTCGGCGGTGGCGGCGATTTCGGTTGGGCCGGTGTAGACGAGCGGTGGGGACGGCTCCGTTGCGTGCAGCACGAGGGGCAAAAGCAACCCTAGCGGGAGGCGTGTGCTCATGGTCGGGCGCCAGCTGGGTTGGAGGCGAGGATGGCGGCAAGCTTGATGGCCTCGATGAGGCTGCGAGGATCGCCGCGACCGGTGCCGGCGTTGGAGAAGTCGGTGCCGTGTTCGACCGAGGTGCGGATGATAGGTAGACCGAGGGTAACGTTAACGCCGCGCCAGATGCCGAGCATCTTGGCGGCAACGTGGCCCTGATCGTGATACATGGCGACGGCTCCGTCGAACTCGCCTTGCAAGGTGCGGAAAAACACCGTGTCGCCCGGCCAGGGACCGGAGGCATCGAGGCCGAGGGTGCGGGCCTGAGCGATAGCGGGGGCGATGTATTTCTCCTCCTCATCGCCGAAGAGCCCGCCTTCGCCGGCGTGGGGGTTTAGACCTGCGACGGCGAGCTTGGGCTTTTCGATCCCGAGGCGGCGCACGGCGTCGTGGGTGAGCTGGAGAACTTTTAGGATACGTTCGGTGCGGACGCGATCAATGGCCTGTCGGAGGGATACATGGGTCGAGACATGGGTGACTCGCAGCTTATCGGCGACCAGCATCATGGTGGCGCCGGGTGCCTTGCACACCTCCGCGAGCAAGCCGGTGTGGCCGTCGAAGTGGTGACCGGCGGCGTTGAGCGCGGCCTTGTTGAGAGCAGAGGTTACGATCGCGTCGACTCGGCCGGCGAGGGCTAGTTCGGCGGCAGTTTTGACGTATTCGTAGGCGGCGTGACCTGCCATGGGGCTGACTTTACCCACGGCGAGGCCGGCGAGATCGACGTTCTTCAAGTCGAGCACGTCGAGCACGTCAGAATCGAAGCGGGCGGCCTCGGGCGAGGAGACGGCACGGAGACGTAACTGCGTGCCGGTATAGGTTTGGGCGCGATCGAGGGTGGCGGCGTCACCGACAATAAGCATTCGGCCCAAGGCGCGGACATCGGGTTGGGCTAGGGCTTTGAGAATAATTTCCGGGCCGGTGCCGGCAGGATCGCCTAGAGTGATGGCTACGATTGGCAGTGTGCTCATGGGTCAGGAAAAGAGGCGGGGGTAAAGGTGTTGGATTTCGGCGGGCCAAGGGTAACTACCAGGTTTCAGGGTTACGGTTATTCGGTGGTCCTCTGGTTGCAAACTAACCACGCCGGGCGCCCAGACCCGCACCACGGATAAACGCTGCCATCCTAGTGCTTTTAGCACGGTCGCGGCGGTGGCGCCTCCGGCGATGAGCAGGTGGCGAAAGGCATCGGAGTCTAGCAGGGAAAGTGTAAGTTCACCGAAAGCCTTTGCGACCTGGGCTGGGGCAGTCGCGTCGTTTAAGGTGTGCGGGCTGGCGGAGATGGTGGCAGCGGCATCTTGATGCAGGGCGAGAGCGACTCGCTCTGTCGGAGGGGGGCGAAGTCCGCTGAATACCAGCGCAGATTCTCCGGCGGTCGAGGCGGTCGTGCCATGCAGCAGCAAAGCTGGCCCGATGGGCCACACACCGGAAGAAGGCTTAGGGTCGGCGGTGATGCGGCTGGTCAGCCAAGCGCGGAAAAAATCTGCGCCCCCGGCTGGCAAGGTGTGTTTATCAACGGAGAGGACCCACTTGGCGGTGTCGGCAGCGCAACTATTTTCACCAACGATTAACCCACGGGGCGGCAGCGGAGTTTTCGGTTTGAGGTAATAAACGTCTGAACGTCTTGCTGCTTGGAGCAAACTGAGCACGTCGGCGCTGCGTGCAGGGTGGTGTGGATCGCGAGCGAAGGGAGTTTGGTCGATCGCTTGTCCATCGATGTAGCAAAGCCCTGCCCGGATGGTGCGACCGAGGGAAGGGTTGCCCGCGATCAGCAATGCGCGAGAAAAGCCGAAGGCAGCGGCGCAGGCGGATAATTCGGTTAGCACCGAGCCGCGTAGAACGGAATCGGTTTTTTTAAAGACCCCGGAGTGAGGAAACGTTCGCAGGCGGTCGGCTCGACTTTTTACCCTTGCGGCGGCTCGCCCTAGTTTGTCGAGGCGGGTATTGGTGTCGAGCACCAGCACATCCGTGTCGATCGGTGCGCGGGGCACCTTAGTCACCACCACGACTCTCAATCCTAAATCGTGGGCAAGAGCACCGACCTCGGCGGCGCCGGTCAGGTCGTCTGCAAGCACGATGATTGGTCGGCGCGCCATCGGAGAATCAGCCCAGCTGAAGGAGTTCGGTGCGGACGGACTCCTGTTCGGCGGGACTGAGCGGCAGCAAAGGAGAAATCATATCAGGGCCGCAGAGGCTGCGAAGACCGAGACCGGCTTTGAGTGCGGCGAGGGACTGGCCTAGTGTGCGGTTTCGTTGGAAGATAGCGCCTAGGGCATCGAGCTGTAGCTGGAGCTTTTCTGCGGTGTTCCAGTCGCCCGCTTCGGCGGCTTTAAAAAGATGGTTCCAGCGTTCGGGGTAGAGATTGCCCGAACTCGGCACGAGACCGTCGAAACCGAGACGAAGGGCGGGAACGGAGTGGGCGGCGATGCCCATGAACAATGAAAAATTCGCCCGACCGCCGAAGCGTTTGGCGATCTCTTCACGCCGTCCCGCAGTGCCTTCGGAGTCCTTCAAGCCGGTGATGTTGTCACGCTGGCTGAGCCTCTCGATGACCTCGTAGGGGATGGACATGCCGGTGGTGGCAGGCATGTTATAGACCATCAGAGAACCGCGAATTCCGTCGGCTAGGCGCTCGAAGTAGGCAAGAATTTCGCAGGGTTCCAACTTGAAGTAGTTCGGGAGAATGCCGACCGCGGCGTCGGCTCCGAGGGCGAGGTAGGCATTGGCCGCCTCAATGGAATCGCTCACACAGTTGGAGGCGGCGCAGGCAAAGACGGGGGTGCGTTTGGCGGCGGTTTTGACTGCGATCTCCACATAACGGAGGCGCAAGGCCAAGGGGAGCGAGGCGACCTCGCCTGTCGTGCCTAGCACAAGCATACCGCAACCGTTGGAAGCGAGATGGTCCACCAGGCGGCAGGCGGCGGCCTCGTCAAGATTACCGGCGGCGTTGACCGGGGTGACGAGAGGGACGATGACGCCGCGGTGTTTGGGAGAGGTTTTCATGGTGAAAAATCAGAATGCGGCTTCGTAGATTCGAAGCGCGTCGGAGCGGGTGATTTCGCGGGGATTATTCTTCAGGAGGCGCGTAACTCCGAGGCCGGCGTCGACGATGCGGGGCAGGGCGTCGCGCGGAATACCGTAGGCGGATAGGCCGGCTTTAATACCGCAATCGGCGATGAGCTGTTCTAACCTGTCTGGCAGAGTTTCGACTGATGCGGTGCCGAGGGCGTGGGCTAGGGCAGCGTGGCGGTCTGGCATGGCGGGTAAATTAAACCGCACCACGTGTGGCAGTAGCAGTGCAATCGAAAGGCCGTGCGCGAGGTGAAACTCGCCACCGAGAGGATAGGCCAGCGCATGGACCCCGGCGGTGTTCACCGGTCCGAGACCCAGTCCGCCGTAGAGGCTGCCGAGTGCGATCGCCGAACGGGCGCTAAGATCATCACCATTGCCGATGGCGCGGGTTAGGTGGGCGCCGATCAGTCGCACGCCTTCTAGCGAATGCAGATCCACGATTGGATGCGCGGCGAGATTGGCGTAGGTTTCTAAGCAGTGAGTTAGTGCATCGATGCCGGTGGTCGCAGTCAACGCGGGCGGCAGAGAAAGCATCAGCGCTGGATCTATGAAGGCTGCGTCCGGAACTAGAGCAGGGCTGATTACGGCCTTTTTGGCGATGGTGGCTTCGTCGAGCAGCAGGGCGTTGGGTGACACCTCACTGCCGGTGCCTGCCGTGGTGGGCACGCAAACCAGGGCCGTGCGCCGTCCTGCGAGAATATTTATGCCGTAAAAGCTGGTGATGGGCTCGGGGCGGTCATGGATCGCGGCGACGAGTTTTGCGACGTCGAGCACGCTGCCTCCACCCACCGCCAGCACCAGATCGGGACAAAAGGACCGAGCGGAAGCACGCATCTTTTCGGCGCATCCGGTGGTGGGTTCGGGCGGCACGCCCATGGCAATTTCCACCGTAACGGATTCGGCCCCCAAAGCTTCGGCGAGGGTGTTTGCCGAGGCCAGCACCGAGGGTGAGGTGAGGAGAAAAACGCGGGCAATGCTATTGGCACGCACGAAAGCGATGAGTGCCGGGATAGCGCATCCGGCACCAAAAGTAATTTGCGAGGGTTGGCGGAGCGTAACAAAGTTGGGCGACATGGTCAGCTGGTTTTCAAATCCGCTTTGACGTGCGAACGGAAGGTGAGGCGGTCCACGTTTTCCGGGCGCCACCCGCCGAAGAGCCGGCTGGAAACGTAACCGGTGACAAACAGCACGAGGTGACCAAAAACGCCGATCAGGATTGGGTTCATCTCGAAATTGAAACCCAGATCAATGAGGCGGTGCTTCGGTTCGGTTGCGACCGCCCACCCGGTAAAAATGAGACAGCAGGCCATGCCGATATAGCACCCTCGACGGGTAGCGTGGCGTGTGAGAAAACCGAGGCAGAACAGGCCTAGCGTGCCGCCCGAAAGAATCGCGGCGATGGTAATGGCGCGCTCCATGACCGGGGCCGCTCCTTTATCCGGGATAAGCAAAATGGCAGAACCCGCGGCGAGTAGGCCACCGACAGCGACCATAATACGGCCGAACAGGAGCCGGGCGCGTTCAGAGCTGCCGGGCAAAAGGAGAGAAAAGTAGTCCGTGGTGACAACAGTGGCCACACTGGTGAGGTCTGAGCTGACGGTGGACATCGCGGCGGCGAGAATCGCGGCGGACACAAGCCCGAGCACGCCCGCCGGAAGATAGTTTATCATGAAATAAGGCATGATGCTGTCGCCGAGTTCGGGCGGTTGGATCTTCGCTAGACTGAAGAAGCCGTAAAAGCAGGCGCCGATGAACATGAAGGTGAAAAACACTGGAACGCAGATGAGCGCCCCGGAGACGGCTGCGCGGCTAGCCTCGGCATCGGTCCGGGCCAGCAGGTAGCGTTGCACGAGATGTTGATCGGTAACGTAACGTCGGCACCACTGAATGGCGGCGGTAAGGGTGAAGAGCCAGGTCGTAGTGGTGGTGGTATCGAACAAACTCGCCCACGAAAAGTCCCAGGAACCGAGGGTCAGGCGTCCGCCGCGCCAAGCTTCACCGACCACGGCAAATGGTGCGCCGGCTTCGGGGGCAAAAAGCAATCTGAGCAACACAAAGGAACCGCCCAGAATGAGCACCGTGCCTTGAACCACGTCAGTCCAAACCACGGCTTTGATTCCCCCAAACATGGTGTAGGCGGAAGTGAAAAGAGCCACCCCGACGATCACAGTCCGTAGCTCCCACCCCGTTAGCACGTTGATGGCGATGGCGGTTGTGAAAAGGGTCACACCGATGTCGAAAAGCCGGTCGGCAAGAAAGCCGAACGAGGTGTAGAGCCGTCCGCCCAGGCCAAAGCGTTGGCCTATGTATTCGTAGGCGCTCATGCGCACGACGCGTCTATAAAAAGGCACGATGAACTTGGCTACGAGGAGTAGGACGAAGGGCAGGACCAGATGTGGAACCACGAAGATCAACCCCTTCTGAAACGAAGTGCCCGGGTGACCGACGAAAGTGCCGGTGCCGATGATCGTCCCCATGAGGGTGAAAGACACGACCCAGCCGGGCAGACTGCGTCCGCCGGTGAAGTATTCCTCGGTGTTTTTTTGACGCCGTGAAACCGCGAAGCCGAGGCCGGCGACGATCAGGGCGTAGATGCCAATAACGACAAAATCTAGGGAATGGAGCGACATGGGGGTTTTTCGCTGAGGGGAGAAAAGAGAGGTGGGCACCCAGTGAGCTGGGACCGGTGGACGAGGATGCAATCTTAGAATACGGTATAGATGATTGGCGCCAAAAAATTCGCCGCTAGGCGGCTGGATTTTAAGCGAGCTGCCAAGTGTCCGACCTCTTCAAAAAACTTACTTAAAATTATCTTAATCAATGATTAAATTGAAATCTTAATTTATATTATTCGCGTAATGGCAGGGCGATTAAGCGTTGCCCGAATCAGGGGCGTTACGATGCCGGAAGTAATATCGAAAAATGCGGCAGAGACTTGCGCTAAAATAAGCTATTTTTACTGGTTAAGTCTCACAAACGATTCGTGCATTCTTTGCCCCGATTAACGCAGAATGTCGCACTGTTTGATGGCTGAACGCCCCTTTTTATTGCCCCCTCAACCTGCAATGTTTGCTTCGTCTTCCACCTTCAAATTGCGCAGTTCGATCCTTATGCTCTTATGTGGGGTGTTTTTTAAGGATTTGGCTTACGGAATTGGGTTGTCCGTCTTGAAATCTGAGGCGTTTGCGCATCACGTGGAGAAGTTCAACGCCATGGAGCCGGAGCTCGTGGTCAATTATGTCCCTGATGCGCAGGCATGGGATTGGATGCAGCAGAACGTGCCCCGTTTTGAGTGTCCTGACGCCCAAGTGGAGGAGATTTATTGGTTTCGCTGGTGGGCGTTACGCAAGCAACTGCGGCGCGATGTCGGCAGCGGGCGATTTGTTTTTGGCGAATTTATCAACCGCCCCAAGCCGGTCAGCAGCGCTTTAGGACATCATTTGATGGAAGGGCGCTGGTTGCGTGATCAGCGGTTTCATGACGACTATGTGCTTTATTGGTTGCGCGGAAAGGACGGCGGACCGGCGGAGCGTTTCCATCGTTATTCGCAATGGGTGCAGTATGCTCTTTGGTCGCGTTGGCTGGTCACGCAAGATACTGCGGGATTGACTGGATTGCTTGATGATTTGGTGGCGGACTATGGAAAGTGGGAGACGGAGCGTATGCGACCGGACGGGTTGTTCTGGCAGCATGATGTCTGGGATGCGATGGAGGAGTCTATTAGTGGCGGACGAAAGGTCATGAACGTTCGTCCCACGATCAATTCCTACATGTATGGCAATGCCACCGCGCTTGCCACTATCGCGCGTCTTTCGGGCCGCCAGGAACTGGCGAAAGAGTTTGATACGAAGGCAGCGAATCTCCGCCGGGTCATACAAACGACTTTGTGGAATAATGAACTGGGGTTTTTTGGCGCTTGCACCGAGCAACTGCTCCCTATCGCCGTGCGTGAGCAGATCGGGTTTATCCCTTGGTATTTTAATCTGCCCCAAGCTGGGCACGGCTACGAAGTAGCTTGGCGGCAGCTAGTTGACGAGGAGGGATTTAAGGCACCCTACGGCATAACAACCGCCGAGCGCCGAGCGCCAAGTTTTCGCACCCGCGGGACCGGCACCTGCGAGTGGGATGGGGCGGTCTGGCCTTTTGCAACTTCCCAGACGCTTACGGCACTGGCGAATGTTTTACATGACAGGACTCAGGATGCGGTAGGAAAACCCGACTACTTTGATGCCTTCCTAACTTACACGCGTAGTCAGCGCTACGATGGTTTGCCCTACATAGGAGAGTATCTCGACGAGAAGACAGGCGCTTGGTTAAAGGGACGCGATCCTAGGAGTTATTATTACAACCACTCCACTTATGCTGACCTCGTCATCACGGGTTTGGTCGGGCTTAGGCCCCGGGCGGACGACGTGATTGAGCTGACGCCGCTCCTGCCGGCGGGCACGTGGGACTGGTTCGCGCTGGATGGGTTGCGTTATCATGGCCGTGAGTTGACGATAATTTGGGATCGTGACGGTTCGCGTTATAAGCGCGGCGCTGGTCTAGCGGTTTTTGCCGATGGTAAGCCTGTAGCTCGCGGTAATAATTTGGAGCGTATCGAAGGCGTGTTGCCCTAAAATGATCCCCCGCATCATTCCCTGCATGAAAAATGATAGTCTTATCGTCGTTGCCTGGGCCTTCGCGCTGGTGCTTGGCCTATTCCCAGCGGCCACGTTTGCGCTGCAAAGACCCCCTGTGGTTAACTTGTCCCATGAAGGCGGTTTGCTTGAATACGCGCCAGATGCGGAAGGTAACCGTGTGCCGGATTTTTCATTCGCGGGTTATGGTGGAGGAGGCGTGCCCTTGCCGAGATTGCCTTCCCGGGTAGTCGTGAGCCCAGCGGTCGGTGACAGCGGCGCGCGCATTCAGGCTGCGATCGATTATGTAGCGAAGCTGCAGCCTGATGCACAGGGGTTCCGCGGGGCGGTTCAGTTGGAATCTGGCCGATACGAGTTGGCGGGCAGTGTTGAGATAAAGACCAGTGGGGTGGTCTTGCGCGGTTCGGGTTCCGGCGGGGATGGCACGGTGCTGGTTGCGACTGGAACGGACCGGCGTGCGCTTGTCCGATTGCGTGGTGTATCGACGCCAAATTTAGGAGCCCCCGTGCCGATAACCGACGCATATGCCCCGGTGGGAACGATGGAATTGCGGGTGCAAACCGCCGATGGATTTCGTAGCGGGGTGGAGATTGTCGTATCGCGTCCGGCTACAGTCGAATGGATTCGCCAGCTGGGCATGGATGTAGCGCCCGGCCGTCAGCAGTTCATTTGGAAGGCGCCTGCACTTACGCTGGTGTGGACGCGCGTTGTGAGAGCGGTTGATGGCGATAAACTGCTGCTGGATGCGCCTATCACCACCGCGTTCGACGCCAAGCTGGGCGGTGGCACGGTGGCGGCGGTATCTCGGGAAGGAAGATTAGTAGGAGTGGGGGTGGAGAATTTACGCTGCGAATCCGCATACAACCTAGCTAATCCACTTGATGAAGAGCATGCGTGGGAGGCTATCCGGTTGGACGCTGTGCGCGATGCGTGGGTAGCGAATGTTGCGGCTTTGCATTTTGCAGGCTCAGTTATTAATATAGGGTGGGATTGCAGCCGAGTAACGGTGCAGGATTGCGCGTCGATCGCTCCTGTATCGGAACTTGGTGGCTATCGCCGGCACACTTTTCATACAGACGGTCAGCAGACGCTCTTCCTTCGTTGTCGGGCCGAGGATGGTCGGAACGATTTTACCGTAGGTTATAAATCTGGAGGGCCGAACGTGTTTCTCGAATGCTCTGCCTTGCGCAGTTTGGGTTTCAGCGGCTCAACCGGAAGTTGGGCTTCGGGCATACTTTTTGATAACGTAACGCTAGACGGCGGCACTTTGGAGCTGAACAACCGGGAGACTTGGAACCAAGGCGTGGGTTGGGCTGCGGCCAATTCAATGATTTGGCAATGTTCCGCTCCAGTAGTAATCTGTCGAAAGCCACCGGGGGCCCAAAATTGGGCGGATGGAGTGTGGGGGCAATTTGTAGGCGACGGTTACTGGAGTCGAGTGAATGAGTTCACCAGTCCTGATAGTTTATATAAAGCACAACTGGTTATGCGCCTAGGAGAATCAGCGCTAAAGGTGCTCAGCCCAGTGCAGGATTATCCTATCGCGGCAGACCGGATTACCTGGCCGGTTAAAAAATATCCCTCCACGACTAAGGAGGTTGGATCCGACAAGCCCCTTATTCTAGAAAATGGTCTGCTGAAGGTTGGTGGAATGCGGTTGGACGGGCGCGAGGCCGATATTTCCTGGTGGCGCGGTTTCCTTTTGCCGGGAGTCGAGGGCACGAAGCCAGCCATTACACGTTTCACTCCAGGCCTTACGGGGCCCATCCATACAGATGACTTGGATGATTTAACAGATGGCATGGTGGCCAATGGCCAGACCCTGCTACGTCATCACTATGGCCTGTGGTATGATCGCAGGAGGATGGATCATGAACGCATGCGCCGTCCTGATGGCGATGTCTGGCCTCCGTTCTTTGAACAACCCTTTGCGCGAAGCGGCCAGGGTCTCGCTTGGGATGGCTTAAGCCGCTATGACCTGACCCGTTACAACTCTTGGTATTTTATGCGCTTAGCCGAATTCGCTGGGCTCGCCCGACGTAAGGGCCTCGTGCTTCTGAATGAAATGTATTTCCAGCATAATATTATTGAGGCGGGTGCCCACTGGGTCGATTCGCCGTGGCGTCCGGTGAATAATATAAATGGCACGAAATTCACCGAGCCACCGCCCTTTAATGGTGATACGATCAAAATGGCTGATGAGTTTTATGACCTTTCTGATCCAGCGTATCGCAGCCTACATCGTGCTTATATCCGCCACCATCTTGACGTGCTCGGGACCGAGACGAACGTTATTCATACGCTTACGGCGGAGAACAGCGGGCCTTTGCATTTTATGCAATTTTGGCTGGATGTGATTGCGGAGTGGAAACACGAAACCGGCCTTCGACCCCTGATCGCCCTGAGCGCGCCCAAGGATGTGCAAGATGCCATTCTGGCCGACCAAAATCGCTCGGCGGTGGTGGACATTATTGATCTCACCTACTGGTTCCGGAACGCGGAAGGGGTAGAATTTTCTCCATCCGGGGGGCAATCATTGGCCCCACGACAGCATCAACGGGCATTCAAAGGCAAGCGCCCAACGACGGAATCAATCGCCGCCATGGCACGGGAGTATCGTGAACGGTTTCCCGGCAAGGCGGTCATTACGGGACTAGCTGAGGCCGGCGCAGTGCAACCGTAATGCGAAAATTTTATAATTCCCAATGAAATCGATCCGTCACCTAATTTTTTATGTATTATCTGCACTTTGTGGAGCGGCTTCGGATATCTCCACACTAGAAAAGTGGGGAGTATTCGAAATCGAGCTGAAAGGCCCGGAGCAGGGCAACCCATTTCTCGACGTGCGGCTTGGAGCCGTTTTCACGGATGGTAACGCCACTGTGCTGGTGCCGGGCTTTTACGATGGCGCAGGGGTTTATAAAATCCGGTTTAGCCCCGGATCAACAGGAGACTGGCGTTACGAGACCAAGAGCAACCGCTGGGAATTGACCGGGAAGCTCGGCAGGTTTGCGGTGACACCGCCAGGACCTCGCAACCATGGGCCCGTGCACGTGCACAATACCTACCATTTCGCCTATGCGGATAGCACCCCGTTCAAGCAGATAGGCACGACCATCTATAATTGGACGGATACGCCGGATGAGTTGCAGGAGGAGACTTTGCGCACGTTGGCCGCCGCGCCGTTTAATAAAGTGCGCATGCTGCTTACCCCTCAGCCTACGCCGTATCAAAATCGTTTCGCCCCGCCACGCTGGCCATTCGTCGGCACCCCTCCCAGCCAATGGGATTTTACCCGGTTTAATCCGGATTACTTCCGTCATATCGAAGCTAGGATAGAGCAATTAGGTGCGCTTGGGATCGAGGCGGACGTAATTCTCTTCAATCCGTATGGTAAGTTTGGTTTTGAGACGATGGATGCGGTTAGCGATGAGCGTTACGTTCGCTATATCGTCGCTCGTCTAGGTGCCTACCATAATATCTGGTGGTCGCTGGCTAATGAATATGATTTCCTTCGGACCAAAACCGATGCTGACTGGGACCGGTTAGGCACGCTCCTGCAGCAGTGCGACCCCCATCAGCGCCTGCGCTCAATTCACAATGGGTCGATAATCTTCGATCATAACAAACCTTGGATCACCCATGTCTCGATGCAGAATGGAGCCGCAGTAGAGGAACCCGGCCGAGCCGAGATGTATCGGGGCGTCTGGCGCAAGCCGGTCGTGTATGATGAAGTGAAATATGAAGGTGTTACACAGTATCGCTGGGGCAATCTCACCGGCCAGGAAATGGTGCATCGCTTCTGGTGCGGAACCGTGGCCGGAACTTATGTCGGACATGGAGACTACTTTTCCACCTTCGAAGAGGATACCTGGACTTCATTCGGCGGCAAATTGAGCGGGCAAAGTGCGCCGCGACTGGCCTTTTTGCGCAAAATCCTTGAGGAAAGTCCGGCCCAGGGGATAGACCCGATTGATAAATGGCAGGACGTCAATACCGGCGGCGTGTCCGGACTCTATTACCTTACTTATTTTGGCCAATCCACCCCGCCGGAATGGCGTTTCAAACTCTATAAAAATGGGGTGAGCGAAGGCCAGCGCTATCAGGTTGAAATTATCGACACTTGGAATATGACAGTCACCCCAGTTGAAGGCGATTTCGTGACTAAGAAAATGGATAATTATTATTATTCGGACACTTCCGGTCGAGTAGTTCGGTTGCCAAGCAATCCCGGCATCGCAATCCGCGTGCGTCGCATCGGAGAGGATGGAAAACTTGCAGTCACCGTGCTGCCCAACGATTAATTATGATTATGATGGCGCGTGTAATAGCTTTATTAATCGGTGTGGCGGCTCCGGCACTTGTAAATGCCTCCGTGTTGCCGGCAACCTGTTATCTTTTCGCTTATTTTTATCACGATCGGGAGGCTGATGGATTTAGATTAGCTTGGAGTCCAGATGGTTATGACTTTAAAATGCTTAACGACGGCAAGCCCTGTCTTGTGCCAACAGCAGGCGAAGCCAAGATCATGCGTGACCCTTGCCTATATCAAGGTCCTGACAAGTTGTGGCACCTTGTATGGACTACGGGTTGGACCGGTCGAACGATCGGCTATGCGTCTTCACCGGATCTAATTCATTGGTCGGATCAGCAGGCAATTCCCGTTATGATGCACGAATCGGAGGCGCAAAATTGTTGGGCGCCAGAAATCGTCTGGGATGATTTTAATAAAAACTACTTAATCTTCTGGTCCACTACTATTCTGGGGCGTTTCCCCGAGACGGCTATGTCAAACAGACGCCCAGAACGCAACCACCGCATTTATGCGACAACCACAACGGATTTTTCATACTACACACCCTCAAAGTTACTTTACGATGGCGGTTTTAACGTGATTGATGCAAATATACTTCATGATGACGACGGGCTCTGGCTGATGTTTGTAAAAAATGAAACCCTTTCGCCGAAAACGGAAAAAAATATCCGTATGGTCCGGGGTGCCAGCGCCCAGGGGCCGTGGGAAGTAGCCTCGCCTGCGCTAACCGGCGACTATTGGGCAGAGGGGCCGACTGCCATTAAGGTAGACGGAGAATATCGCGTCTACTTTGATAAACACCAACTGGACGCCATCGGGATGATTCGCTCAAGAGACCTCAAAACTTGGGAGGATGTAAGCGATAAAGTAAAATTTCCCGCGCATGCCCGTCATGGCAGCATTGTCGAGGTGCCAAGAAAGGTGGTCGAGTCTCTGCTCGAAGCTTGGCCTGAGGATAAAAAATGAATAGTTCGAAGCACTACAAATGGGCGGTGGTTGGGATGCTTTGGTTCATCTGCTTTTTTAACTACGCGGACCGTCAGGCCATCTTCTCTGTATTTCCCAAGCTTAAAATCGAATTTGGGTTTGGCCCGGTGCAACTCGGACTTATCGGATCCGCTTTTGCTTGGGTTTATGCCGCTGGTGCCCCCTTGGCAGGATTCATTGCCGACCGGGTTTCACGCAAAAATCTCATCCTCGGAGGGTGCTTGTTTTGGAGCTTAGTGACGGTGTTTACCGGATGGTGCAGTCGTTTTTGGCACTTTATTACTGTGCGCGCTCTCGAGGGGTTGGGTGAAACCTTTTATTTCCCAGCAACCATGTCGCTTGTTAGTGATTATCATGGAGGCGATACGCGCTCACGTGCCATGTCGCTGCACCAGTCCAGTGTCTATGCTGGGACGATTGTCGGCAGTTGGCTTGGAGCTTGGTTTGCAGAACAATATGGCTGGCGAGTAGGATTTTATTTTTTTGGCGTAGCCGGTTTGGTTCTCGCTATGGTTCTGTTTCGTTTTCTTCGCGAACCGGTGCGCGGCGCTGCAGACCATGCTAAATCCAATACCACGCCGCAGGAAGCACCTTTGGGTATCGGGCCTACACTCAGGGAGATTTTTCGCAGACCGACGGCCGTGCTGCTCATGTTTGGCTTTTTAGGAGCAAACTTTGTTGCGACGGTTTTCTTAACTTGGACGCCAACTTTTTTGACCGAAAAATTTTCATTTAAACTTTCTACCGCGGGTCTCTCCGGGTCGGTATTTATTCATTTGGCCAGTGCGTTCAGCGTTCCGGTTGGAGGACTGCTGGCGGATGCGCTCGCGAAACGGTTCGCCGGAGGGCGTATTTTTATTCAAGCTGCAGGACTTGTTGTAGGATCGGCATTTATTGTAATGGTTGGTTTGACTAAAGAAGTTCGCACGCTGTTGTTTGCCATGACGCTGTTTGGACTCTGTAAAGGTTTATATGATGCGAATATCTTTGCCTCATTATATGATGTAATCGAACCTCGTGCCCGCGCTACGGCGGCCGGCATTATGAATACGGTGGGGTGGGGTGGTGGGGCGCTCGGTCCGGTTGCGGTAGGTCTTGCGACCAAATACGGTAGGCATGGCAAAGAAATTGATAATATGAGTGAAGCCATCGCCTTTGGCGGCGTGATTTATGTGCTCTCGGCTGTGCTGCTGCTCGTCGCGGCCTTCGTCTTTGCCCGGCGAGATATCATTCGTTCTTCGGCGTCTTTTGTCCCATGAAAACTCTTTTACCGCTGTTGGTTTTTTCCGTGGCTAATTTGTTTACGGTTCACGCCGCCGTTCCTCCCGCGGTCATAGTCCGGGCCGAGATCATCAACCCCGGTGCACCCTATCCGGAATGCCACGCCTCGACCATCGTCGAGTCTGCGCCGGGTCATTTGGTGGCGGCGTGGTTTGGCGGCACCAAGGAACGTAATCCCGATGTATGTATCTTCGTGTCCCGTTTTGAGGCCGGGCAATGGACACCGGGAGTGATGGTTGCCGATGGCTTACAGCCGGAGGGTGCGCCCCGCCTGCCGACTTGGAATCCGGTTCTTTTCGCTCCGAAAGACGCCCCTTTGCAGTTATTTTATAAAGTCGGCCCCACGCCGCGCGACTGGTGGGGCATGGTAATAACCTCTTCCGATGGCGGACGGGAATGGAGTGCGCCCCGGCGTCTGCCCGACGGCATTCTTGGTCCGATTAAAAACAAGCCGGTCGTATTACCCGACGGTTCTTGGCTGTCGCCGACCAGCACCGAGGGTAACAAGAGTCTCACGGGGGATAAAGATGGTGACGGCTGGCTGGTTCACTTTGAACGAACGCGCGACGCTGGGGCGACATGGGAAAAAATCGGGCCGGTGAAAAAGGGTCCGGGCTTTGACGCGATCCAGCCGAGCATTCTGTTCCATTCTGATGGTAGGTTGCAGGCGCTCAGCCGCACCAAGCAGGGGGTGATTGCTCAGACTTGGTCAAAGGACGGCGGGCAGACTTGGACTCCGCTCACCGCGATCGAGCTGCCCAATCCCAATTCCGGGACGGATGCGGTGACGCTGGCCGACGGGCGGCAGTTGCTAGTTTACAACCACTCCGCCCACCGCGCGGATGAGGCCAAAGGTGATCGCTGTCCGCTGGATGTGGCGGTGTCTTCGGATGGCGTGGTTTGGCGCCGAGCCGTCACTCTGGAGACCGAGCCCTGCAAGAGCGGCTACGCTTACCCTGCCGTTATCCAGGCCGCCGACGGGCTGGTTCACATCACTTACACCGTAAACCGCGAGGTCATTAAGCACGTGGTCCTGGATCCCGCCAAACTATGATCGCGCGCCTGTGGATCGGGTTGGGACTTTTGCTCGCGAGTCTATCGCCCCTGTGGGCGGTCTCGACGGTGGTAAACCTACGTTGCGAGCTGGCCGTCGAGCCGCTTGGCGTGGATGCCGCCCGCCCCCGACTTTCGTGGCAAATCGCCTCCGACGAACCGGGCCAACGACAAACCGCCTGGCAGGTGCTGGTCTCCACATCGGCCGAGGCGCTCGCAAAAGACTGCGGCGATGTCTGGGACAGCGGCCGCGTTGACGGCGATCAGACCGTGCTTGTGCCCTGCTCCGGCCGAGCGCTGGCCTCTTCGGAGCATGTTTTTTGGAAAGTGCGCAGCTGGGACAACCAAGGCCGGGCCTCGGCGTGGAGTGCGGTCGCGAGCTGGACGATGGGCCTGCTTTCTCCCACGGAGTGGCGCGCGAAATGGATCACCGCTGACGGCGCGGAGCGTCTTGAGAACACTCTTTTTCGCCGCGAGTTTACCGTGCGGCCGGGCTTGCGTCGCGCCCTCGCCCACGTGACCGGTCTTGGCCAGTATGAGTTGTTTCTCAACGGTGCCAAAGTCGGCGTGGATGTGCTCTCCCCTGGCTGGACCGATTACGCGGACACGATTCTTTATGACACTCGCGACGTGACCGAGCTTTTGCATGCGGGTGCAAATGCGGCCGGGCTTTCGTTGGGCAACGGCATGGCCCATGTGGTCCGTCCGGAAGGGCGTTTCGCGAAATTCAAGGGCTCCTTCGGGCCCCAGCGGACGATTTTTCAGCTCCGACTCGACTATGCCGACGGCAAGGTTGAGACCGTAATCAGCGACGAGACTTGGAAAACCCGGGCAGGACCGATCACCTTTTCCAGCATCTATGGCGGAGAAGATTTTGATGCACGACGGGTGCAAGCGGGCTGGGCCAACCCAGGCTTTACCGATACCGGTTGGGTGCCGGCGGCGCTTTATGCGGGCGAGAGTGGTGCGCTGCGCGGCCAGAACCATACTGCGGAGCCGGTTGCGCCGATAGAAACCCGGCCGGTCAAGGCCAAGCGTGAGCTTTCGCCGGGCGTGGTGCTTTATGAATTCGGCCAAAACGCCTCATTCATGCCTCGCCTCACCGTGAGCGGCCCGGCCGGTTCGGTGGTGAAACTAACCGGGGGAGAAGTGGTCAATGCCGACGGCACAATCAACCGTTCGACCATGGGGGGGGCTCATCGCGGCAGCGCTTGGTGGCAATACATCAAGGCCACCGATGGGCGGGAGACGTGGTTTCCCCAGTTTTACTACCTTGGCTCGCGTTATGTTTATGCCGAAATGCTGCCTGCGATCGAGGGTGGCCCGCGACCCGGGATCGATGCTTTGGAGATGGTCGTCGTGCATTCGACGGCGGCGCCGGCGGGGCACTTCGCCTGCTCGGATCCGACACTCAATCGTATCCGCGATTTGGTGCGTTGGGCGCAGCGTTCCAACATGGTCTCGATTCTCACGGATTGTCCGCACCGCGAAAAACTGGGCTGGCTCGAACAAGATCACCTCAACGGCCCCGCCTTGCGCTACGAGTGGGCGATTGACCGCCTCGCGGCCAAAATTGTGCGCGATATGGCCGAAGCGCAGACGCCAGAGGGCTTAATTCCTAACATCGCGCCGGAATACACCGTCTTCAAAGGCACGTATCGCGCCGCCGCCGAATGGGGAGCGTCCTTCATTTTAGTGCCGTGGCAGCAGTATGTCTTTACCGGCGATGACGGCCCGTTGCGCGAGCATTATGAGGCGATGAAACGCTACTTCGCTTACTTGCAAACCCAGTCCGCTGGGGGCCTGCTGGCTGAGGGGCTAGGTGATTGGTATGATGTAACCCTGGATAAACCCGGGCGCGCTAATCTCACCCCACCGTCGCTGACCGCGACCGCCCACTTCTGGCTCGATGCCGATACGCTCGCAAAGATCGCCGCCGTGCTCGGCCGTGACGATGACGCCGCAATGTTCAGCGCCAAGGCCGAGGAAATCCGCGCAGTTTTTAACCGTGAACTCTACAAACCGGAGACGCCAGAACTCTACGGAAGCGGCTCCCAGGCTTCTTTGACGCTTCCGCTCGCGCTCGGGCTCGTTGAGCCCGCCGCGCGCGAGCCCGTGCTGGCCGCACTTTTGCGCGACATCGACAAACGCGGACATTATACAACCGGAGCGATAGGCACACCTTATTTGTTTCGCGTGCTGACCGCGGCCGGCCGGGCTGATCTCGTATATCGCCTAGTCTCCAACCCGGATATTCCAGGTTACGCAATACAGTTGAAGCAGGGCAATACGACCCTGGCGGAGGCTTGGAACGCGCAACTGGGGGCCTCTCAAAACCACTTCTTTCTCGGGTCGATCACCGAGTGGCTGTATCATGATTTGGCGGGTATTCAGCCGGACGAAAAAGCCCCGGGCTTTAAGCACATTAACATCCGTCCGCGCCCGATAACGGGTTTGGATTGGGTGGAGGCTTGGCACGAGACTCCGCATGGGCGGGTGGCGGTGCGTTGGGAGAAGAGCAGCGGTAAACTGGTTCTGCGGATCTCCATTCCCGCCAACACAACCGCCACCGTCTGGATGCCGCTAAAGGACGGCGCCGAAGTCGCCCACGAAGTGGATTCCGGAACGCATGTTTTGGAATCGGCTTGGTAGCTTGGACGGGCTTGGGCAAGGCCCGGGCCAGTCCGAATGTTACGTGATGTTGCCGGCAAGTGGTGCAACTGTATCGAGGCGGAGTGGTGCCTCGTCTTCGCTTTAAATAACCCGAGATTTTGGGGCGCTAGAAATGAAGTGGCCTCTGACTTAAGCCGATAATTCACGCATTTAATGAAACTTTATGCGGGATACTAAGGCTGATACGCCGTGGTTGCCCTTTTCCGGCCTAGTGGAGCCGAGGAAACGTTTGACGATTTGCCCCTCTACACAGCTTATTATTATTTTTAGTTTTACCCCGATTTAATGTCACATTGTTTGCGTTTTCCCGCGATCGGTTTTATCGATTCCGTCCCCAACTCCGCTTTTTCTCCTAATTCACGATGGTGCGCTGCATGTTACGTTATGCAGGTTTAGGAAACCGCCCCCAAATTCACCTAAGTCATTTTTTTGCAAATTTCTGACAACTATTTTTATAAGTTAAACCCCCCCTGAATCCATGAAATCCACCCCTCGTTATTCGCAAAATCTCAGTGTGGTCCGCTCTCGTAAAACCTACGCGGCGGCCGTAGCCGCCCTAGCCGCCGCCATGTTGGCGCTTGGCACATTGGACATTAAGGCTGCCAGTGGCTCTTGGCAGGCCAACGCCGCCGATCAAGGCGTGAGCGTAACGATCACCGGCGACGGCGCTTCTTGGGCTGTCGTCCCTAGTTTGGCGGAAGGCGATGCTATCTATCTTGGCTACACCACTGGAGTGGGTCTCGGCACTAATTTCAGTTATTATTATGCGGTGGGCGTGGGTTCTACGCCCAGTGCCGCTGTGCGCTTTTCCCAGTCCCCGGGTGCGGGCACTTTTGCCGCGTCGGCAGCGGCGACCAATCCATTGACGGTGAGCAAGATCCCCAAATGGTCTACCGTCGGCAACTGGAGCGGTGGCGTGGTGCCAAACGGGATCGACGATGCAGCCACTATTGCGACCCAGTCGAATATGACGGCAGTGCTGCTAGATACTGACGTGACCTTGGGTTCCCTAACGGTGGACACCTCGACGTGTGCTCCCCACGTAGTAGATTCCGTGGGCGCGCCTATCGTCGGCACGAACGGATTGAGCATCTTGGCTAGTTCGCGCACCAGCGGTCCCTTGTCGACTTTGACCTTCAAGCGTTCGACTGGCACGCCTTCCATTACGCTAAGTGGCGGCAACAGTCTTTTGTTTAGTGATTCCAGACTCGGTAATGGAACAGGGCCGGGCACCTCTAGCGCCAAGCTCGTCGTATTGGGCAATCAGGGTTTAACAATTAACAATCAGAACACGGTTTCCGCACCGATTGCCATTAATTCACGCTCCATTGAGACTCCTACTTCAAGCGTAGGGACTTATGGCGTGGGGCCAGTTCGTTTCGGGTTTGGCCTCGATTGGTCGGGTTTCAATGGTGATCTCACTTTGCAGCAGGGCGTCTTTCAGACCCTCGCCGGTGGCACGCTGAATAATAATCTTACCAGTATGCCGATGAACAGCAAAGTAGTTCTCGGCACCGGTTCTAACACGGCGCGGCTGGAAATTGCCGGCTCTATCGGTCAGACTGTCATTCGCGGCTTGGAAAGCACCAGTGCCAATAGCTCGGTGATCAATACTGGCGCGATCTCAGGGGCCTCCATCGCTTTGGCTACCCTTGAGATTGGTTCTTACGGAACGGCCTCGGACTACTATACTTTCGCGGGTAACATCGGGGATACGACCAATGTCGCCACGGTCGCGAGCGCTCCGGCTATCCGTCTGGTCAAAGCTGGCCGCGGCACGCAGGTGCTTTCGGGCGTGAACAACATGAATGCCACCCAGACCAACTCCGTGAGTATGGCCGTAAACGGCGGCAAACTTTCGCTGGGCACCACCGGTGCGATCGGCACCATCACCAGCGGTCAGGGCGCCACCAACGCCGACAGCTCGATCGTTGTTAAGAATGGTGAGTTCGAGATTTCCGGTCTCGGTGTCTCTGGCCCGCGTTCCCAAGTCTTCGGTGGCTTCCTCATCTTCGGCTCTGCTTCACCAAATACTACCGGACCTGATGCAAACCAGGCCTCCCAAAGCACCAGTTTCAGCACCCTGACGGTGATCGCCGATCCCGCGCAACGCGCCACGATGACCTTTGGACAGCTCAAGCCCCGCAATTATGGTGCCACGGCCACCCCGAACACCAACGGCGTAACGATGTTGTTTCGCGGCACAAATCTTGGCGCCACACCCGGTGCAGGCGTGGCCACGATCAACTTCACCACTCCTCCCGTTACAGGCGGCGGCATCCTGAATGGCAGCGGCGCCTTGGGCACGACTCAGGCTCCGGTCCTCAAGGGCGCCTTGGCCGACACTTCGCCGACCGGCACTGGCACTGGTTTTGCCACCTACGATCCCACCAACGGTGTTCGTTTGCTGAGCACCGCGGAGAAAAATACCGTGGCCACCGGCTCGGCTTACGATTCCGCACCGGCCACCGATAATATCGTGCTAAATCTGGCTGCAGATGCCGCGATCACCGGCCATCGTAGCAATACCCTCCAAGTTGCAAATGCAAGCGGAGCGAGCCGCACCATCACCAACACGGGCACCGCGCTGAACGCAGCCAATGGTTTTCTCTTCACCGGCACCGATCCGATCGTGGTCACGGGTGGACAGATCACGGGGACGGTCGATACGGATGCCGAGGATGTGGTTTTCCATTCACTCAATACCTCTTCCGCCGGCGTCAAGATCCAGTCACCGGTGGCAAATTTTGCCACCAGCTCCCTCACGCGTCAGGGCTGGGTAACCTTCAACGGAACGGGTAACTTCCGCATCGAGGGCACTCAGACCGTTGGCTTCGTGGGAACTACCACGGCTTTGAGCAGCTTTGGTGGGCTGGCCTTTAATAGCACCGGCACAACCACGCTGGCAGCCACTGTAGTCAATGCCTCCAGCTTGAATATCAATCAAGGCACCGTAAAACTGGACACCGGAGCATCCTGGACCAACACGCCCCGTCTGCTGCTCGCCCCTGAGGGTAAATTTGACCTCAACGGCATCAGCAGCACGGCGACCACCAATCGCTTCACCGATATTAACTCTGCGGTTATCGCCGCTGGGTTGTCGCTCAATCCGATATCCGGCGAGGTAACCAACAGCAGCCCCACCACTGCGGACCTGATTCTGTCCACCGCGACCAACGGGGCAACCGGTCAGGCCTTCTTCGGAACGATCACCGGCAATCTCAACCTGATCATCGACAAGTCGGCCTATAATGGAACGAATACAACTTATACTTATGCCACCCAGGCGTTTTCTAACCTAAACACCTATACCGGCGCCACGAAGATTCGCTCCGGTGTGCTGAATTTGGCCCGCGGCGGATTGCTGCCTGCGACCACCGTGGTCACGCTCGGGCCGGTTTCTGATACCGGTGCCGCCAGCTACCCGAACAGCACCTTGCAACTTGGCGACGCCAACGGTTCCACCACCGGCGCGGTCCGACAGGAAATCGCCGGCCTATACGCCACGGGTATCGGTGCCGGCGTCGGCACCGCGACCAACGGCAACGGAACCTCGGCGGTCATCAACTCTAGTTCGCTCTTGAGTCAGCTAACGCTCAACATCGCCTCCGGCGTGGATGACGTTTATAGCGGTAATCTGGGCGTGAGTTTCGCAACCTTGACGAACGGTAGCAGCAACTCTAACCTATTCTCCATTAGAAAAATAGGCGCAGGCTCTTTCGAGCCGACGGGTGCCGTGACCGCTTACACCGGCGGGACCGTTATTCAAGGTGGCGTGTTCCGTGTATCCTCCGACGCCAAGCTCGGTCAAATCGGGCCGTTTACTGGTGCGGCCGGTAGTGCCGGTGCCTCGCCGGCTCCGCAGTCGGCCTTCGCCAATAACATCATCCTCGACGGCGGCACGCTCCAGACCACTACCACGGCCAACTTCACTCTCGATACCAAGCGCGGCATCGGCCTCGGGCCGACCTCCGGCTCGACCGGCGGCACTGGCACATTGTGGGTCGACTCTGGCATCACGCTGACCTACGGCGGTGTCATCGCCTCGGCCGGTAACACCGGCACGCAGACCCTAGTCAAAAATGGTTCGGGCCTGCTGCTGCTTAACGGCGCCAATACCTTCACCGGCACCACGACCATCACCGCCGGTTCTCTCGGCGGCACCGGTTCGCTGGCCAGCGGGGTTTCCGTCTCCTCCGGCGCGGCGCTCGCTCCCGGAAGCGGTGGGGTCGGCACCTTCACCATCGGCGGCGGGCTTACCCTCGGCAGTGGTGCGCAACTGACCGTGGATCTAAATGCCCCCGGCACCTCCGATTTGATTCAGGTGGGCGGTGCGGTCAGCGCGACCGGCTCGGCCACGATCAATGTCAACCCGCTCGCCGGTTTCGCGGCCGGCACCTACACCCTTATCTCGGGCGCCGCACCCATCAGCACGACCAACCTCAAGGTCGGCACGCTGCCGGTCGGCTTCCGCGGCACGCTCGCCTCCGTTGGCAACACGCTCACGCTCACCATCGCCCCCGGCAGTCCGCTCTCCTCCTTGGAGTCTTGGCGCCAGGATAACTTTGGTAGCAGTGACAACACCGGTAACGGCGCGGATACCGCCGATTACGATAATGACGGCGTGACCAACCTGCTCGAATACGCGACGGGAACGAGTCCCACGGTGGCTGGCATCGGGGCCTACAGCACCGCTCGTTCGGGCAACTACTTGGCGCTCACCTACACCCGGATCGCTGATAGCACCCTCACTTACACGGTGGAAGGCTCTAGCGATTTGACGACTTGGACCACGGTAACTGCAGCCAATAATCCAAGCACGGGCGCCTCAAATACGGCCGGCCAAGTCACGGTCACCGACACGGTTTCCACTAGCGTCGCCTCGCGTCGTTTCCTCCGCCTCAAAGTTAGCTACTAAGCAGCAGATTAGGCGTTGGTTTAGTTTCAGCCCCGTCACCTCAAGGCGACGGGGCTTTTTTATGCAATTAAGACTGGGGCAGGTAGTTTCTTTGACCGGTTGAATCCGGCCCCACTATCGGTTTAGGGTAACCACGGCTCCGGCGGCGAGATGAAGCGGGAGGGTTTCTTCGTTCAGGTGAAGCAGGGCGGGGCGGCCGAGAGCGGACTGGATTTTGACCATCGTGACGCGGCCCTCTTTCCAAGTGAGGTCCAGAATGAAGCCATCGCGCGCGCGCAGGCCCTTGACCGTGCCGGAGGCCCATGCCTTTGGCAGAGCAGGAAGCAGATTGATCAGCACCATGCCTTCAGTGGTGCGTTGGTGGCTTTGCAGCAGCATCTCGACCACACCGGCGGCGGCGCCGAAGTTTCCATCGATTTGGAACGGGCCGCAAAGGTCGAATAGGTTGGGTAGGGTGCGCTTGGTGAGAAGCAGACCCAATTGCCGATAGGCCATCTCGCCATCGCCGACGCGAGCCCAGAGCGGCATGCGCCAAGCATAGCTCCAGCCGGTGGAGCCGTCGCCGCGCCATCTGAGAAGGACTTTGGCGGCGTCGTAGATTTTTTGATCGGCTGGCGTGATGTCTGCGCCCGGATAGAGTGCCCACAGCGGGGACATGTGACGGTGGTTGTTGTCGGCCACGTCCACGTCCTCGAGCCATTCTTGGAGCTGACCGTGCCGACCAACCTGGTTGGGCGGGAGCTTGGGCAGGAGAGCTTCGAGCTGATTGGCGAAGTCGGCGTCCTGCTTGAGTTCGCGAGAAGCGGCGATGGTCGCGGTCCAAAGGAAGCGGATCAGCTGGTTATCCATCGTGGGTCCGGTGGTGGTGGGGCCTTGCTCGGGAGAGTGGGAAGGCGCGGTCAGCAGCCAGCCGGATTTTTCATCACGGACCAGATAATCGACAAAGAAGAGAGAGGCCTCGCGCAGGGCGGGGTAGGCACGGTTGGCAAGGAATTCGCGGTCACCAGTGAAGAGCCAGCGTTCCCAGAGGTGATGGCACAGCCAAGCCCCGCCTGTGGGCCAGAGACCGTCGATATTGTTGATTGGGGCGGTGCCGCGCCAGAGATCGAAGTTATGGTGCAAGACCCAGCCGCGCGAGCGGTAGAGTTGGTCGGCGGTGCGGGCTCCGCTCACCCGCAGGTCATCGATGGCGTCGAAAAGCGGTTCGTGGCATTCGCTGAGGCCGGTGAGCTCGGCGATCCAGTAGTTCATCTCCACGTTGATATTCGTGGTGTATTTGCCCTCCCAGGGTGGGTTCAGGGAATCGTTCCATATGCCTTGGAGATTGGCAGGTTGGGTGCCGGGGCGGCTGCAGGCGATGAGCAGGTAGCGAGCGTAGTTAAAATGAAGGGCGGCGAGGGCGGGATCGGTTTCGAGGGCTGCGCCTTTGCGCACCCGTTGGAGGCGGGCGTCGGTTGTCAGGCCGGAAAATTCGGTCTTTCCGAGATCAAGGCTAGCGCGGCGAAAGAGTTTGCGGTGGTCGGCGAGGTGAGTGGTGCGGAGCGTGGCGAAATCGCGCGAGGCGAGTGCGGCGAGGTCGCTAGCACAGCGCGCGGCGGGGTCGGCGGAAATGTCTTCCCAAGTCTTGAAGCTAGTGGCGGCGACGAGCAGGAGCGTGGCGGCGTCGGCTCCTTGGACGCGGAGTGACTGGCCTTCGGCTTGCACCTTTCCGCCTTCGGAGAGTAGGCGCAGAGTGGAGGCGAAGCGTATGCCGTCTGGCTCGACTTCGCCGCTGAGCTTGAGACTCGGCGCGCCATCGATTGAGACCGAGGTCGCGGATACTTTGTGCGGCGAGTCTAGTTGGACGTTAAAGGTGAGGGCGCCGGGTCGGTTGGCCGTGAGGCGGAGCGCGATGACATTGTCGGGGTAGCTGGCAAGAACCTCGCGGGTATAAGTAACGCCGTCCACCTCGTAGCGCGTGCTGGCGACGGCGCTATCGATATCAAGTTCGCGCTGGTAGTTTGTAGCGGCTTCGTGGCCGGGGAAGGAGAGGTGGAGGTCGCCGAAAGCTTGGTAAGGTTTTTGGCGGACCGGATCACTCAGCATTTTGGCGCGGGCGAGATCTTGGGCCTCGGAGATTTTGCCCGCGGCGAGCAGGGCGCGGACTTGGGGCACGATATCGGCGGAGCCGGCTCGCACATAGTTGTGGGGTTTGCCGGCCCAGAGTGTGTCTTCGTTAAATTGGATGCGTTCCTCGGCGGTGCCGCCGAAGACCATGGCGCCGAGTCGACCACTGCCGACGGGGAGCGCCTCGGTCCACTTTTCAGCGGGTTTTTCATACCAGAGGCGGGTGGAGGCTTTTTCGCGGGCGGCGAAGGCACGGCGGTAGGCTTGAGCGTCGATGCCTTGGCTGGTGAAGTAGTCCTCTTCGATGTGGATCTTATATTTTTTAAAGAAGGCGGATTTTTCCTTCATCGAACCGCCATCGATCGCTTCGGAGCGCGCGGTTTTTAGTTGGTGCAGAACGGCGGCTTTTTGTTCGTCCGAGAGCCTGGGGAAAATTTCCAAGTAAGCGGCGTAGGTTACGCCGACCTTGTTGATCGTCAGCACGTCCTCGATCTCCTCGATTTGCGTGGGCGACAGGAGGGAACCCAGCGCGGAAAAGGTTTTTTCCCGAACGGGACGAAAGCCGGCGTAAAGGGCAGTGATTCTCTGCAGTGCGGCGTTCGCAGCGGCGGGGTCTTTGGCGGAGCGGGCCTGCTCGAAAGCGTTCCAGCACAGGGTGAGGGCGGAGTCGTGGTCGCGGTGCCAGGCGGCGAGGGCGGCGAAGTGGGTGTCGAGAATGGTTCGGACGCGGGCCTCGGTCGCGGCGTCGGCCAGCTTGAGCGCCGCAAGGATGTTGCGGGTGTTTTTGGGTGACTCGATGTTCTTGGCGTTTGCGATGACGGCGGCAGGCACCGCTGTTTTTTGGGGGCGGGATGAGGAGTCGGAGGCGCAAGCGGAGAAGAACGCTAGCGCCAGGGCGAGCAACAGGCGTAGGGTGGTCATGGGCAGGATCAGTTTTTAAGTGGAGCCGTGCCGACGATGCGGATGCCAACCGTGCGGGTCATAGAGTCTCCGGCCGAGTCCGTGACGGTGAAGGTAAAGCCGCCGAGTGAGGCTTGGCCGGTTGAGGGGGTGAAGCGGGCGTAGCGTCCATCGACGAGTTTGACGGTGCCGTTCAGGGGTTGGCTTAAGCGGTAGCGTGGGTTGGTTTTCAGATAGCCGCGGCTTAAGGCGTGGAGGTCGATGTCGGTCGAGGCTCCGGCTTGGCTCTCGGAGTGTGGGCGGGCCATCCAGTCCAGGTAATCCTCGAGCGAATTGAAGCCGTTGAAATCGGTGTCGTCGTTACTCTCGGTAAAGTCTCCCTTCGGTGAAAGTGGGTTGGTGCCGTGGATGGTTTCCCACCAATCAGGCAGGCCGTCGGCGTCAGTGTCCCAATCGTTAGGCCGACTGATGTTACCGTAGTCCTCCCAGCCGCCGACGTCCTTTTGAGAATTGGGCAGACCGGGTGAGCCTCCGAAGGGGCCGGTGCCTTGGTAGGTGCAAGTGCCGGTGATGGTTTCGCCGATTACGCGTTGATCGAGCTCATCAGGCAGCGGTTGGTTGCAGCCCACGTCGGATAACACGTCTTTATAGGCTTGGGCTGCGGTGTGAATCTTCGCGTAGGAAGGGAAGAACGGTTGCTCCACCCAGGGGCTGTATGGGGGCTTGGAGTTTTCCGGCAGGACGCCACGGTTCTCGGTGGCGACGGCGCGGCCTTTCTCCTGATCCTTTTCGGTGAAATGGCCCGGCATGACGTTGCCGGCCATGTAATACTGCTGTTTGCCGGGAAAGCCGCCGTATTGTGGCCGGAGGGCGACAAAGATTTTCGAGGCCGGGCCGGGCTTGTAGTAGTTGTTGACGAAATTAACCTCGCGGGCGCCGCCGTCCGTGGTGCGGTGGCCCCAGTTGTAGACGACGTTATTAAAGATATCGAGGCGACCGCCGTAGCTACCGTCCGGATCTAGGCCGCCGGCCAAGCTCCAATTGCGACCCTCGTTGTGGGCGAGAAGGTTGTGGTGTAGGCTCGCGATATCCCCGCCAACGCTCGCGGCGTAGCCGTGGGTGGTGCCCGGGGGGTAGTTTTTGTGGCCTGCGATGTTCAACGCTTCCGCGATGAGTGTGCGCTGCAGGGTGAGATTTTTCGCACTGCGTGTGCTGATACCCTCGTCTTGGCCCCAGCTAACTGAGCAATGGTCCATGATAACGTGGTCCACACCCGCCATACCCGTTCCGTTTTGAGTTTGGCCGCTGAGGTCGCCGACACGGATACGGATGAAACGGCAGATCACATCGCGCGCGCCGCTCAATCCGAGCATCTGGTTGCGCACGCAGATGCCTTTCCCTGGCGCGGTCTGCCCGGCGAGGGTGAGGTAGGGTTGGGCTCCGGTGATAGTGATATCGGACTTCAACGAAATGAGTCCCGAGACGTCGAAAACCACGGTGCGTGGTCCATGGTTGCCCTCGATGGCATCCCGCAGGCTGCCCGGGCCGCTGTCTTCCAGGTTGGTCACATGGATGACCACGCCGCCGCGTCCTCCGCGGGCAAAGCGACCGTAGCCTTCGGCACCGGGGAAAGCCAGTTGGCGGGGGCGGAAGGACCAAAGGCTGCCTTTTGTCACGGTGCCGTTCGACGCTATTTCGTCGACCCGCCAGTAGTAAGTCAGGTGGCTCTTTAGTCCGGTGAGCGGAAATTGAGTGGCGGTAAGGTTACCCTTGAACGCGGCTGATTCCTTGGTGGCGGAGTCAACGGCAGCCGCGTTGGTGCCCACGTATAAATCGTGCGAGATTGTGCCGAGCATCGCGCCGCCCCAGGACAGCGTGACCGAGCCGGTGGTAGCATCGACGTGTTCGTCAGCGTGGGCGGGGCTGGGGTGGTTGGCCTGAGCCCTGGGATTCGGCGTATCGATCTCGAAGCCGTTTACATGGACGTTCTTGCTGGTCTCGTGACCGCTGGTTTCCGCCCTAAGCACGACGACCGTATCTTCACCGTCGCGGGCTTTGAACCGGAGGTATGCGGTGGTGGCCAGGTTGGGGTCGGTGGCTTGGACAGAGACGGGGAGGTCGTCACAAACGATATGGCCGTTAAGCAGAATATCGAGAGGAGCGACTGACGCGTTGCCGTCCCAGCTGTTGAGATGAAGCAGCAGGCTATGGTCGCCGGCGGAGAGTCCGGAGATGCGCAGTTCGAGCTGAGCCCCGGCTTCGCCGTCGGCGACCTTTAGGCCGTCGCTGGTGAGCTTTAGATTGCCGGCGGGGTTCTGGACGCCAGCTTTCCAGAAGCTCGTTTGCAGGCCGGTTCCCGTGGAGCCGACACGGGTAAAGCGGAAGGTGACGCCCTCGAACGTGGCGGACGTGGTGTCGCCACCGTTGAACCAGTTTTGGTTGGCAGACCAAGGAGTGAAGGCCGGATCGAGCCCCTCTTTGAGCGGTCGTCCGCTGTTATTGATATCGACTTTAACCGAAGCGAAGCAGCCAGCTGCGAGCAGTGCGATACTTGCAGAAAACGCGGCGAGTTGGCTCCACTTTTTGGAGGAGAAAAAATGCATTGGGCGGGGAGGGGACGCTGCATCGTCAACCACTCGCGCCCTTAGGCAAACTTCCTAGGATAGCGAATACCCGAGAAAAGTGCCCGTATCCTAAGCCAGAGCCTTGGGTGGCTTAGGATACGGTGCTACCAACCGCTTAACGGGCACCGATGCTGGTAGCGGAGCGCGAGTCGACGTTGTTCTTTAAGTTGGTCCAATCGACCTTGGGTGCGCGGGGGTCGAGGCCGTTGAGAAAATCCTCGATGTTGGTGTAGCCATCGCCGTTGAGATCAGTCGTGGCATCGGCTGCGTTTTTGGGGTCGAGGCCGTGGGCTTTTTCCCAATCGTCGGGCAGACCGTCACCGTCCGTGTCAGCGTAGGGTTGGCCTTTGTAGTCGGGATAGCCGCCGACTTGGGCGGGGTTGGTGAGAAAGCCTTTGGTGACGCCTTCCTCGAGGTCCTTGACCCATTTTTCGGCGTAGCCGACGGCGGTAGCGCGGGCAGAGTCCTCGGCGGTAGCGCGCGAGTCGCCGACTTTTCCGGAACGGACCATCTCAACGACTCGCGTATCCACGGGATCGCGACGCGGAAGGGTGGCGCCGGCGTTCGCGAGGACGGTGGCATAGGAGTCGGCGGCGCTCTGGATGGTGAGCGGGGCGTGGGCGAAGGGGGCGTCGACGCGGATGGCGGCGAGCACCTGGGCGAGGGGTTTTTGCCTCACGTCGGGCTGGACGCCACCGTCCCAATTGTCGCGGGTCACGCGCTCGTTGCCCTCGATGACGTTGCCGGCTACGTAGGCCTTGCCGAAGTTGTCTATCACGGTCTTTGAGCGCTCGGACTCGGGCTTGAGGATGCGGAACGAGATGTCTCCGTCGGGAGTGCCGGGGCCGGGTTTGAAGGTGTTGTTCAGGATCGTGTAGAAACTGCGTTGATCTCCGCCGTCGATGGTGCGGTGGCGCCAGTTGAAGATCACATTGTTCACGAAGGTGAAATCGTAGATCATGCCCACGCTCGGGTTGCGGCCGGTGTTGCAGGCCCACAGGTTGTGATGGAAAGTGCTGTTGGCGCCGCCGATGGTGGAGCCGAACGCGTGATGGTAGGTGTTCAGGCCCTCGGAGAAGATGGAATTCTGGATGGTGATGTTGACGGTGGGGAGCTTGCGCTCGGGGGTCTTGGAGTCGCCGTCGTGGTCGAACATGTGGCGATACATCGACATATTTTCGTCGAGGCCCCAAGAGGCGGAGACGTGGTCGATCATGATGTTGCCGACGGGATTGCCACCCAGGGAATCGTTGCGGTCGGCGGCGTCGAGGGCGCCGCGGCGGAAGCGCAGGTGGCGAATGACGACGTCATGGGTTTCGAGCTCGACGGTGGCACCGGCGATGCAGACGCCGTCGCCCGGGGCGGTGGCGCCGGAGATCGTGATGTAGGGAGCAAGAATGCGGATGCGGCTTTCCAGCCGAACGATCCCGGCGACGTTGAAGACCACGATACGGGGGCCGGCGGCCTCGCAGGCCTCGCGGAAAGTGCCCGGACCGGTGTCGGCCAGACTGGTGACGACGATGACGCGACCACCGCGGCCGCCACAGGTGAACATCCCGCCTCCCTCGGCGCCGGGGAATGCGGGGATGGTGGCCTGGGGGAGGTCGGAGGGTTTTTCAGCGCCGGGCAGGTAGGGTTTGCCCTTGGCAGTCCACTCGGCGAGTTCCGCTTTTTGGGCGGCGAAGATGCTTTCGGAGCGGTGGTTGCTCGCGGCCTGGCGTTCGTTCGCGACGGCTTGCAGCGCGGCGGGAACCTTAGGGTAGCCTTGGGCTGGGCAACGGGCGGAAACGAGCAGGCTGGCGGCGGCGAGCAGGATGCGGGTGGCGGAGAGTGTCATGGAGGCGGCAGAGTTAGTTGGATGTTTTGGCTTCGGTGTTTTTGCGGGAGAACATATCGCGCTCCGCTTGTTTCATGTCGTAGCCAGCTTTGGAGAGGTAGTTGTTGATGCGGCCCTTGTATTTGCCGAACCAGGCGTGTTTGTCCTTGGATGAACCGGCGTCCATGGCGTGTTCACGCGCTTCGGTTAGCCAAGCGAGGATCTGGTTACTTTGCTCGGGCGTGAGGTTTGGCAGCATCTCTTGGTAGACGCGAAAGGTGTTGGGCAGCACGCCGTAGGTTATGCCGTCTTTGATTTGCTCGACCTGACTCTGGGTAAGTTCGGCGGAGAGACGTGCGATGAAAGCGTAGTGCAGATCGGCTTGCCGGGCGGTGGCGGTGTCGCGCGCGCTTTGGGCGGCGGGTTCGCTGGCGGCGGCTTTAGCGACTTTCAGGGCTTCGTCGCGGGCGTCGTGGATGAGGGCGAGCTCTGCGTATTGTTGGGCAACGAGGTCGCGGATGCGGGCTTGTTGTTCGGGCGAGGCGAGACCCAGTTTCGTGACGATTTTTTCTGAGCGCTGGAGCAATTCCTCGGAGGGTGGATGGGCAGCGGGGGCTTTGGCCGGAAGCTCGCTTGGGGCCTTGGCCGACTCTGGCTTGGTTTGGGCCGGAAGGGCGGCAAATAAGAGCAGCGTTGAGACGAAAGCGAAGGTAACGCTACGGGCGGGGAGGCGCATGGGTGGTCTAGGCGGAAGGGTGGTTGCAGGAAGTCAAACGGTAAGCCCTCCTGCGATGGTCGCGCTTGCGGAGTAATGCGAGAGTTCCCGCGCAACATTTGTTCCGCAGACAAAACAGGGTAAATCACCTACGCTGAGATTGGTTTAACCTGTCGCCCGGCACGGGTTGCCGGGATGTCTTTTGCTTGCTTACTGCGCTTTAATCGGGGTCACACTTGGTCCCGTGGACGTCGTTGAACTTCGGCAGTTTGCCAGAGCTTTGGGTGGAACTACCGGTGTTCAAGGTGTCTTTTAATTGCAAGTCGCTAGTAATCAACGTCCCCGTAGCTCAAGTGGATAGAGCGGTCGTTTCCTAAACGACTGATCCGTGTTCGACTCTCGGCGGGGACACCAGCGCGGCTTGCTGGATAAACAGGGCCTTGGTTTTGCCCCTTGCGGCGCACCTCGCGCCGGCCAACCTGCCCGGTGCGATGCCCAACAGTTTCGGCCACCTTTTCCGCATCACCACCTGGGGTGAAAGCCACGGTCCCGCCATCGGCGTGACGCTCGACGGCTGCCCTCCTCGCTTGCCCATCACGGCGGCCGAGATCCAGACGGAGCTTGACCGTCGCCGCCCCGGCCAGAGCGACATCACGACCCCGCGCAAGGAGGCTGACGTGGTCGAGATCCTCTCCGGCGTCTACGACGGCCTCACCACCGGCACGCCCATCTCCCTGCTGGTGCGCAACACCGACCAGCGCAGCTCGGCCTACAACGAGATGAAGGCGGCCTTCCGCCCCTCGCACGCCGACTTCACCTACCAGGCCAAGTTTGGCATTCGCGACCCCAACGGCGGCGGGCGCAGCTCGGCGCGCGAGACCATCGGCCGTGTGGCGGCCGGCGCCTTCGCCAAAAAAATCCTCGCGACGCGCGGGGTCGAGGCGCGCGCCTACATCACGCGCATCCACGACATCGCCGCGCCGGCGGAAGCTTTGTTTGACTTCCCCACGCTTGAGGCGGTCGAGGCGACGGCGGTGCGTTGTCCGCATGCGGTGACGGCTGCCGCGATGATTGAGCGGATCAAGGCGGTGCGCTCCGAAGGTGACTCGGTCGGCGGCGTCATCCAGTGCCGCGTGCGCGGCCTGCCCGCTGGGCTGGGCGAACCGGTGTTCGACCGGCTGGAGGCCGACCTCGCCAAGGCCATGCTCTCGCTGCCCGCGACGAAGGGTTTCGAGGTCGGTAGCGGATTTGCCGGCTCGCTCCTGCGTGGCTCGGAGCACAACGACCTTTTTGAAAACCGCGATGGCCGGGTGCGCACGGTCACCAACCGCTCGGGCGGGGTGCAGGGTGGCATCAGTAACGGCGAGGAGCTCGTCTTCAACGTCGCCTTCAAACCCACCGCGACGATCCTGCAAAGCCAGCGCACGGTGGACCTGGCCGGGCAGCCGGCCGACCTCATGGGCAAGGGCCGCCACGACCCCTGCGTGGTGCCGCGCGCGGTGCCCATCGTCGAGGCCATGACCCTGCTCGTGCTGATCGACCACTGGATGCGCGACGCGGCGCAGAACCACACCTTCACCTTTTGATTCCGCCCATGTCCGACGACGCCACCGCCACCCGCCCCCTCGTTTACGTGATCCTCGGCCTGCCTGGGTCAGGACGGCGCGAGGTGTTGGCCGACCTCATCGTCGGCGGGCTCGAGCCGGTGGCGGGCGAGCGGGCGCATGTTATCCTGCCGGCCGGCGAGTTACCGCAGGAGGCTGATACCAAAACGGGAGCGGCTACGACCGGGCGGATGCGTTGGGACGCCGAGTTGCACGCGCTCTTTGCGGAAGAACCGCCTTCAGGGGCAACGCATATATTTATCCTCCTTGATGCCTTCCTTGACCCAGTCGATCAGTTGGAGGCGTTGAAGCCTTGGCTGGCGGCCCACGAGCTGGAGTTGGCGCGCATCCTCACGGTGGTGCACTGCGCCCTGGCGGAGAAACACTCCGCCTTGAAGCTGTGGTTCGATGCCTGCGTGCATTTCTCCGACGTCGTGCTTTTTAACCGTCGCGAAGGGGTGGCGAACAAGTGGCTGAGCGATTTTCGCGGGAGCTACGAGGACCTTTTTATCCCCTGCCTTTATGAATTTGTGAAGGCGGGACGGGTCAAAAACCCCGCCATGTTACTCGATCCGGTCGCGAGGCGAGTCAGCCAGTATTTCGATCCCTCCGAATGGGACCAACTGGACCTAGCCGGGGTGGAGATCGGTGAGTCGGACGACGAGGACGGCGAGAATTCCCGGCCCTTGGATAAAAACAATATCGACCCCGATAACCAGCCGCCGGTCGACCCCTACTTGGCCCGCACCCAAAGCGGCCGCCGAGAGATCGAGCTGCCGGACGTGCGCAAGTATCTGGAGTAGGGGGCGAGAGGAAGGCGGAGCAGAAAAACGCCGCCGTCCCAAGGGACGGCGGCGTGAAGAGGACGAGGCTGAACTGAATGGATCTTAGAACTTATAGCCGAGGGTGAGCTCGCCGCGGATGCCGGGCTGGAGCAAGATGGACTCGTTGCCGTAGATACCGTTGTTCGGCGCCCAGTTCCACGCGTCGGTAAGATTGAAGATCGCCAGACGGGCGTTCCAATTTTTGTAAGTGTAGAACACGCTGGTGTTCAGCTCATACTGCCAGGGGATAACGACCGTGCCGGCCCAGTTGTTATTGATCTCGCTGTGCACCACGGCGCCGAGTGAGGCACCGAACCCGTTGTCAAAGGTATAGCTGGCCAATGCGTTAAACAGATTCTTGGGCAGGCCTTGGACGCGGATGTTGTTGGCGTAGGCGGCTTTGATTTCAGGCGCGACGGTGCCGATGTTAGTGCTGATGGACTCGAAGCCTGAGGCCGCGACCTGGCCGTCGATTACGCTATAGCCGAAGGTAGCGAAGAAATTTTTGCTCGGCTGATAGTTAAGCTCCACTTCAAAGCCCTTGTAGTTGTATTCAGTGGCCGGGCTGCCCTGCGACTTGCGGGTGAAGCGCTGGTCGAAGAGGGCGGTTCCAAGGAAGAGCTTTTTGTCGATCAGGCTGAACTTCATACCAGCCTCCCATAGCTCGGCTGGAGTGCTATAGGAGTCCTTGTCGATATCCACGGCGAAGGGGGAGCCGTTGGTGTTGGTTAGCAGGTAGCCGCCGCCGTTGCCCTCTGCTCCAGCGGTATTTTCACTGTAGTTGTAGGTGCCGTAGGCGCTGGCCTTGTCTGTGATCTTGTAGACCAAGCTGCCATTTACGTTGGGTAGAACGACATCAACCTGATCATTGGCTCCCGAGAAGGGCTCGGTGGCGTTGACGTGCAGAAAGTCTGCGCGGGCGCCGCCCAGCACCGTAAGTTTGTCGGTGAGGGCGTGGTCAGCTTGCACGAAGGGGGCGGCCGCGAAGCTGTGGGATTCGTTGGAGTCGGAGCTAAAGGTGTTGGCGCCGTAGTAACGATTCTTGTATCCGGGAACGGGAACCCGGCCGAAGGGGCCACTGTTGATGGAATCAATGAATGCAGTGGATTTGTAGATGTTAATGCCCGAGCGGGGTTTGGTGAGGTCCCAGACGCCAGCTGGTTCAAAGCCATAGTCAGAGTAGGCTTTCACCGAAATGTAGCGAGCGTCGACGCCGGCATTCACATGGGTGTCAGTAAACGCCATCTGATACTCCCAGCGGGACTGGAGGGTGATCGAGGGATCGACCACCTCGGAATAATAGTAGGAGCTGAGCGTCTCGCGCTGAGTGTAGGTGAAAAGGTTATTGTTAACTAGTTTCCGGTCGGGGGTCGCGGTGAAGGTCTGGATGGCCTGTAGCTTGATGTTTTTAGCGAGCGAATTATCGCCCGGCTTGAGCGTGCGGATATCGCGGTCGATTTTGACCTCGGGGCCCCAAGCTACGGTATTGCCGGGAAATGGAGCCAGCACGTTGGTGGCGTTTTGCGGGTCATCGACGGTGGCGACGCTGACGCCGTTATTATTTACTCCGGTGAGGTAGAGGTGGTGGTCGATGAGGTTCTGGGTCGGGCGGTTGATGCCCCAGTTCTCGGTATACTCCATGTAGGTGAAGGAGGCGTTGGCGAAGAGCTCGTAGGAGTCGCTAGGTTTATAGGTGGCGGCTCCGTAGACAGACTGGGTCTTGCGGTATTCGCTCTCGTAAAAACCTTGGCTATCTTCGCCGGAGTAGCTCACGCGGACGGCGAGTTTATCGTTCACCGGCGTGTTGTAGTCTGCAGTCCAGCGGTAGATGTCGTTGGAGCCGATGGTGGCGCTCAGGACGGTTTTTTGGCTGTCGAAAGTGGGGCGCTTGGTCACGAGGTCGACGAAGCCGCCTACGTATTGAGAGGAGCCTTGGACGGCGGTAGCCGCGCCCTTGACGATGTTGATCGACTCGATGGCGTTGAAGTCGATGGGCATGCCGTTGCCATTCGAGGTCGTGCGCTCGCGGACGCCGTTTTGGAAAACGTCAGAGGGGGCGCCGCGGAGGTCGGGATTCGAGGGGGCCCCGAAGTTGGTCTTGGTGTAGGAACTGGAGGTCAGCTTGGAGAAATCGCGGACGTCTCTAACGCCTATGGTGTTAAGCTGCTCACGCGAGATGATGGTAACGTTGCGAGGGATCTCGGTGATATTCTGATCGGTGCCATACACCGAGGAGAAGGGGCGGGAGGTCGGAAGAATGCTCTTCTCAATCGGCACGCCGCTAACGTCGAGTTTCTCGAGGGTGACGACTTCCTCGGCCGGGGCGGCGGAAGCGGTCGGGGCGGTTTGGGCCGCGACATACTGGACTGAACCAGTGGTGACCATGAGCGCCAGAAGGCGCAGGGTGAGGTGTGGTTTGATCATGTGGGTTGGGTTTGTTCTAACAAAGTGTTCGGCAAGCAGGCTATGTGCCATGCGGCAGGCGAAGAAAGGGGCTTTTTTTAGGCGGTTTCAAAAAGTGGTAGTTTTTTCATGCTGGGGACGGTGACGAGGCCGCGGTCGGTGATGCGGATCTCGGGGATAACGGAGAGCGGGATGAGGTTAAAACCCATGTAGGGCAGGGTGCAACCGGCTGCCAGCCAAGCTCTTTTGAGTTTGGTGGTTTGTTTGGCCACGGCCGGGGCGCGTTCGTCAGAAAGCAGGCCGGCGATGGGGAGGGCGACGGAGGCGAGGACTTTGCCGTTTTTGACGACGCAGACGCCACCACGGAGGGCGCGGAGGGTTTCGACCGCGAGGCGCATGTCGGCTTCGTTGGTGCCGGCGACGATGAGGTTGTGGGCGTCGTGGCCGACGGTGCTGGCGACGGCGCCGGCTTTCAGGCCGAAGTCCTTCAATAGGCCGTGGGCGACGGCGCCGCTCTTGCCGTGGCGTTCGAGCACGGAGACGAAGCAGAGGCCGTGGGCGGCGAAGTGGTCGGCCCAAGAGGCGGCGGGGTCGAGGCGGACGCGGTCGTGGAAGAGGATGATGCCCGGCAGGGCGGTGCGGATGCAGTTGGCGACGACCGGGGTGGTCGGAAGGGCGGGGATGAGCGGGGCGGACTTCGCGGCGGGGGGCAGTTTGACCGTGGCGTAGGCTTTTTTGGGGTAGGCGTAGCGTTTGGACAGGGCCTGATCGAGGAGGGCGGTGATCTTGCGGTTTTTCACCACGAGTTCGCCGCCATACCAGGTGGATTGGGGGACGAGGTCGTCGTTGAGCAACACCAGGTCGGCGCGGCGGGCGGGGGCGATGCCGCCGATGTCGCCGTCAACGCCGAAGCGGGTGGCGGGATGGAGAGAGGCCGCGCTCCAGGAGGCGGCGGGGGTGAAGCCGGCGACGATGGCCTGGCGGGCGACCCAATCGAGGCCGAAGAGAAAGAGGTCGTCGGCGTCGCGGTCGTCAGTGCACACGCAGACGCGTTTCGGCGAGGCGCCGAGTTCGGTCACGGCCTTGATTGCGTGGGGGAGCGAGTGCCAAGGCGTGGTGGGCGGACCGCCGCGGAGGAAGATCCACACGCCGGCCTCGAGGAAATCGTCTGCGATGTCGCGGTCGATGGCTTCATGGGTGTCGGTGATGCCGGAGGCGGCGCCGGCGGCGACAAACTCGCGGCCATAGACGTGACCGCAGACGGGGCGGCCGCGTTTCAGGGCCTCGGCGAGCACGCCGTGGGTGCGTGGGTCTCCCATCGCGATTTGCACGAAGTCCATTTTTTCCCCGAGAGCGAGGGCCTCGGGCCAGCGGTCGAAGAGGGCCCCGATCTTGGCCGGGGTAAGGTCGCCGCCGGCGGTCTCGAACTGGGGCGAGGTGGCGGGAACGGTGCTGGGGACGGTGAGGAAGATGTTGAGTGGGGCCTGGCGGGCATCGCGGAGCATCCACTCGATGCCCTCGGCGTCGCAGACGTTGCCGATCTCGTGGGAATCGCAGAAGAGCGTGGTGGTGCCGTTGAGCAGGGCGGCCTCGGCGTAGGCGCAGGCGGTCATCATCGAGCTCTCGATGTGCACGTGGGGATCGACCAGGCCGGGGGCGAGAATGGCGCCGGCGGCGTCGAAGGTGGCGAATTTCGTGCCGGAGACGGCGGCGAAGTGTTTTTTCGCGGCGCCGGCGGGTTTCACGCAGGCGATGCGACCGGACTTGATCCAGACTTCGCGCTCGGGATGGAGGCGTTCGGTGTAGGTGGAGAGAAGCCTTGTGCCGGTGATGACGAGGTCGGGCGCGGCGCGGCCCATCGCCACGGCAGCGAGGGTGCGGGTGAGGGTATGGAGCGGCTTTACGGAAAAACGGGTGAGCGGCATGGCGGGCTTCGTTGGAGGCGGGCCGAGTTGCTAGCAGGCGGCGAGCCATGAATCGCAATCATGTCAATCTGGTGACGGCAAGTCTGGTTAGGGTAAGCGGAAGATGGGGGGCGTTTATCGGTTTGGTCGAAGGGGTTGTTTTTCGCCGGGTTTTAAAGTTGGTTGGGCTGCATATGAACGTCCACGCCCGCATCTCGAAGGAATGGCGCCGCCGCATGAGCATCTTGTTTCTCATGCTTTTTATCTCCGCGGTCTGGTTTCTGATCGACGGTTATCTCCGCTGGCCGGCCGAGGCCAAGCGCCACGAGGTCTTTGCCCCGATGGCTGACGAGCTGATTGCGGCCGGTCGGGCCAAGGATGCCAAGGATCCGGCCGTGATGCGCGCATGGGAGCGCTTGGCGCGCGAGCGCGATTGGCCCAAGACCGCACCAAAGCCGCGCTCGGCCGGTGATCTCGCCGGACAACGCTGGACCGGCTGGGTATTTTTCGTAAGCGCGGTGGGCTTTGCAGGCTGGGTAGCTTGGAATCACACCCGCAGCGTGCGGGCCGAGGGCGACTGGGTGACCGGGGCCTCAGGCGAGAGAGTGCATCTCGATACCATTGTGGAGATGGATCGCCGCAAGTGGGCCGACAAAGGCATCGCCTACGCCATTTATGAGGAGGGCGCAAAACGCCGCCGACTGACGCTTGACGATCATAAGTTCCTTGGCTGCGAGGCGATCATCCTCGAAGCGGAGAAACGCATGGCGGCGCGCGCGGCGGCTGAGTCTACGACGGGTGACGCGCCGGCGGCGTGATTTAGCCGTGCAACGCGAGAGCGTGGCGGATGGCCGGGCTGTGGATGCTAGGCACAACGATTTGCAGGGCGGTGGTAAGGCCGCTCATATCGGATAGCGGGACAGGCAGGGCGAGCACGGGCAGCGAGGCCATGCTGGCCGGCACGGTGAGGCTGAGGATGCGCGAACGCATTTCCACGGTGCATTCGGCCTTCGTGATCGCGGGGCAGGGCGAGCCGGGCAGAACGAGGTAATCGTAGTCGCGAAACAAGGCCGCCCATGCGGCGGTGATGGCATCGCGATTGGCCTGAGCGCGGGCGATCTCGGCGTCCGTCAGAGTGAGGGCGCGGTCGATGCGAGCACGAACGTTGGCGTCGTAGCGGTCGCGGTAACGCGCGTAGAACGGCGCGTGGATGACCCGCGTTTCGGCCCCGCCGAGGATGGCGTAGAGCTCGGCCGCAGGGGCGAAAAGGGGGAATAACTCCGTGGCAACTGAGGCGGGCAGTGGCTCGGCCAGGCGCGGGGCGGCGGCGTGGAAGGCCCGTTCGACGGCGGGGTCGAGGCCGGGCAGCGCTAGGTAAGCACCTTTGGGATTTTGAGACTGGGCATTTCCCGCGCGACCGGGCACGAGGACGTCGAGCAGGGTGTGAAGGTCGGCGGCGTTATTCGTGAAAAAGCCCGGGGTATCGAAGCTCTCGGCGAGGGGGTAACCATCCGCTATCCACGGGTGACGGGGCGTCAGGCGGAAGCCGTAAAGACCGCAAAAGGCGGAGGGCACACGGATGCTGCCGCCGGTGTCGGTGCCGAGGGCAAAAGGCACGACGCCCGCTTTTACGAGCAGGGCGGAGCCGCTGGAAGAGCCGCCCGTGGTGCGGCCGAGGTGGCCGGGCAGCTCGCAGTCGCCGTAGTGAGGGTTTTCGCCGGTGATACCATAGGCGAACTCGTGCATGTGGGCCTTGGCGGCGAGAGTGGCGCCGGTGGCACGGACGTCGCGGATAAAGGCGCCGTCGGTTTCGGAGGCAGGTCGCACCTCGGGCAGGAAGGTCGAGCCGGCAAAGGTGGGCAGGCCGGCGGCATCGAAGAGATCCTTGGCGGCGAAGGGCACACCGCGAAGCGGTGAGTTTAAGTTGGAAGATGAAGTTGAAGAAGTGCCGGCCAGCTCGGCGGCGAGGCGGTCCTCGGGGGCGAGCCAAGCGATGGCGGCGCATTGCTGGGCAGGGGGTAGCGCGGCCACGCGTTTGTGGACCAAGCGGGCGGCGGCTTCAGGGGCGAGGGACTGCCAGGCGGCGAAGTTCATGCGGGCGGATTCTTAACCACAGAGAGCAGGGAGGAAACGGAGAGGAGGATAGAGAGGACTAGTCGCGATCGGGTTTCCGTGGAAACTCCGTGACCTCCGTGGTTAATCTCAGGGCTTTACCGCCACGGTGACCTGGATCTCGACGGTGGCGTTTTTCGGAAGGCCGGCGACGGCCACGGCGGCGCGGGCGTGGCGGCCGACGTCGCCGAAGAGTTCCACGAAGAGGTCACTCGCGCCGTTGATCACGGCGGGGGCGTCAGCGAAACCGGATACGCCGTTCACGTAGCCGCCGACGTAGAGGAAGGCCTCGACGCGGTCGAGGGAGCCGAGGGCGAGCTTGAGGTTGGTAAGGACGTTGAGCGCGCAGATCTTCGCCGCCTCGCGGGCGGTCTCGATGGTGTGTTCGCGGCCGACCTGACCGACGTGGGTCATCTGGCCGTTGAAGGAACTGATGACGCCGGCGAGGATCAGGGTATCGCCGTGGAGCCGGTAAGGCAGGTAGCTGCCGCCGGGGGCGGCGGGCGCGGGAAGGGTGATGTTGAGGGCGGCGAGTTTGGTTTCGATGGCGGACATGGAAGTAGTGGAGAATGAGTTAACCACGAAGGACACGAAGTCACGAAGGCTATAAAGGTGGCGGCGTTGTGTTACTTCACAGGGAGAGATTGGGAAGGTGGATTTTTAATTCCCGTCTTCGTGTCTTCGGGCGCTTCGTGGTTAAGTTACTTTCAGTTCAATCAAAAATAGCCTCGGGCAGGTAGGCGGTGATGGTGGTCGTCGGCACGTTGACGAGTTGGCTCACCTTCAGGTCGAGCACGACGCTGCAGAGGGTATAGGCCATTTGCGGGGTAACGCCGAGGCGATCCACGATAAACTCCATCGCGCGGCGGACGACGCGTTTGCAGGCTTCGCGCGAGTCAGCGTCGCTCTCGATGAAGAGGTGCCAGGGCTTGGTGGCGTAGCGCGGCGGGGTGAAGGACTGCGCCGGGTAGATCGCGTAGGGGCCGGCGAGCGGCTTGGCGGGCTTTTTATGGAGTTTGAAGGTGTAGGTGGCGTCCATGGGGGCCTCCATGCCGTTGATGCAGACCTCGCCATCGCCCTGGGCGGCGTGGCAGTCGCCGGTGAGCACGCCGGCGCCGGGGGTGAAGACAGGTAAAAACAGGCGCGTGCCGGCAGTCAGGTGGCGGACGTCGAGGTTGCCGCCGAAGGGGCCAGGGGCGCGGGTGCGGAACTCGCCGGGCTCGGCGCGTTGCAGACCGATGATGCCGGCGAAGGGGTGCAGATCGAGGGTGACGCCGGGGAAGCTGCGGGTCTGGCCGCCTTGGAGTTTCCAGATGAAGAGGTGGTGTTCGGGGAACTCGCCCGCGAGGAGGCCGAGACCGGGGATGAGGCTGGTCCACGCGAAGCCGTGGTGGGCGTAGGCCTCGATGATGATTTCGAGGGTGTCGCCGGGCTGGGCGCCGTCGATGGCCACGGGGCCGGTGAGGGCGTGGACTTGGAGCGGGTCAAACTTCGCGGCGAAGTCGGAGGCGGTCCAATCGGGTTTCACCTGCCAGCCGGAGGAGTCGGCGCACTGGAAGGTGATGGTGTCGCCCGGGGCGACGGTGAGGCGTGGCGGCGTGGCGTTGTTCCAACGGTGACAGAGCGGCTCGGGGGAGAGGACGTGGTGCATGGGGGGCGGGCGGTGCGTTTTATTGGTTAACCACGAAGATCACGAAGGACGGGGCGAGAAGGTCGAGGTGCAGGAAAAGAAAACCGGGGCGGTTTATCAGGTTTGAGCTTCGTGCTTATATTTCGAATGCGGGTGATAGGTAAAGGGGGCGGCCGTGGCGGTAGGTGGCGAGGACGTCGTCGGGGGTGACGCGGGTGACGATGCTCGCGGTGAGGTGGCGGGTGTGGCGGAGGTGGCCTTTCGTAAAGTCGAGCACTACGAAAGTAGCGGGCAGGCCGACTTCGAGGGCGCCGTGATGGTCGTCGCCGAGGACTGCGCGGATGTTGCTGGTGGCCATTTTCAGGATGGCGGTGGGGTCCGGCCAAAGGGCGTCGGCGAACTGGGATTTGGCGACTTTGTAAGTAAAATCGAGCTCGGCCAGAATGTTGGGCGAATTGAGCATCCCGTTATCGGTGCCGAGGAGCAGATTGGCACCGGCGCGGAGCAGGGCGGCGATGGGCGGCAGGGGGAGGCCGAGATTGGCGTTGGCGCGGGGGTTGAGCACGCCGGTCTTTTTTGCGCGGACGAGAAGGGCGATCTCGTCGGCGGTGGCCACGGTGAGGTGGACGATGATATCGGGATCGTAGAATTCGAGGGCGCGAATGAGGTCGCCGCGTCCGGTGGTGGCGAGGGAAAGATCGCGGTAGCCGGCGTTCTCTAAACAGTGGATGGCGCGGAGTTTTCCCCTTGCCGAAGTGAGCGTGCGGATCTCGGCCCAAGCGGCGTCGGTGAGGTCATTCATCGTGCTCTCGGAAAAGCCGTCGGCGACGGAGAGCATGTGCTCGAGTTCGGCGCGGTGGGCGGGCGGGAGCGCGTGGCCGGGACGGTTGGCGCGGAGATCCGCTTCGGTAAAGGGGGATTCGTTGAACTGGTTCAGGATAATCGACTCGACGCCGGTGTTGATCGAGGCGGCACGGAGAAGCTCGGCGCCGGCCGGGCCCTGTTCGCGGAAGTCGAGGTGCGCGACGGTGCCGCTCCGCGCCATGTAGCGCAGGTGGGCCTCGAGATGGGGCAGGTGGGTCTCGCGGGTGAGCTTCGCAAGTTCGCGGTATTTGTAGCCGGCGGGGCGGAAAAAGGCTTCTTCGAGCGTCAGGCCGGTGGCGCCGTCGGGCAGGGCGGAGTCGCCCAAGTGGGTGTGGCTGTTGTAAAGGCCGGGGATAACCACGACAGCGCCGGCTTCGAGGGTTGAGGCCGGTGCGATGCGATCGGCTGCGGTGATGGTATCGCCCGACCAGGCGAAGCGGGAGCAGCGAAAAGGGGTGAGTTCGGAACCGAGAAGGACGATGCAGTCGGTGAGTTGGCCAGAGGTGGGGTGGGTTGGCATGGAGGCGAGCCGGATTGGTTAACCACGAAGGCGCTAAGGCAGGAGGGTCGGAGTAACGAAATGAGTGGCGACAGGAGAGGCTTGGGCTTCGTGCCTTCGCGACTTCGTGGTGCCCCCCTCAGGCCGGGACGAGGTGGATGGGGAGTTGTTCAATCGGAGCGGTGGTGTGGGCGGTGCGAAAGGCGGCGAGGTTAGCGCAGGCGGCGGCCGGGACATGGCGGGCGGGGACGGAGAAGTCGGCGGTTGGCGTGTCGAAGGGCCACGGGTCGATGAGGTAGGTTTCGGCGGCCACGGGGGTGCAGGTTAGGGTGTGGCGGACCCCGGCGGCGTCGAGGTGGGTGTGGCGGAGGGGGCGCGGGCTATCGTAGCGCACGCAGGTGAGGAGGGATAGATTATCGCAGAGCTGGAGAAACTCGAACGCGCGCTGGAGTTGTTCCCGGTTGGCGTGGGCGGCGAGAGCAGGCGGGAGGGAAGCGGCGAGTTCCTTTTGGCGGCGAAGCTGGCCCTCTATGAAGGCAGTGTGCAGGGGGCGCTCGGCGGCTTTGATGGTCGAGAGGTCGGCCTGTTCGGTGAGCAGGTTCACCGTATGCATCGAAATGATGATGGCGGCGTAGGGGTGTTCGGTGGCGACGGCTTCCGTGGCGGCGCCGCGCACGGCGAGGTAGTCGGCAAGGTCAATTTCCTCGAAGGCGGAGTAGGTCCCGACGAGTTCCCGGGTGAAAGCGGAGGGGCGGTTCTCGCGGGTTAGAAAGGGGGTGGTGTCGCGGCCGGCCCAGGCGTCGTCGTGGTGGAATACTGCGAGTAAAATCTCGTCGAGGGCCACGGGCGGGGCGGGCGGCGGAAAGAGCGCATTGCCCCAGCGACCGGCGAAGCGACCGGCGAGGCGGGCGTGTTCCTGGTGACCGATGAGCAGGTAGCCTTCAGGGGTTTGGGCTCGGATCATGGCAGGAATTAAGCAGCGGTCGGGCCAAGGCGCACCGGCTCCGTATTGGGCGCTGCGAGGTGCTCAGAGTTGCTCGGCCACGACCGGGTTGAACAGGGTGCCGATGCCTTCGATCTCGATAGTCACGTGGTCGCCGGGCTGGAGAAAGCGTGGCGGGGTGAAACCTGCCCCGACGCCCGACGGTGTGCCGGTGAGGATGACGGTGCCGGGCAGGAGAGTGCGGCTGGCGCTAAGGAAGGCGATGAGGGCGGGGATATCGAAAATCAGGTCCGAGGTATTTGATTCCTGGCGCAGTTCACCGTTTACGATTGAGCGGATCGCGAGTTGGCCGGGGTCAGGAAGTTCGTCGGCCGTCACCAGCACGGGGCCGAGCGGGCAGAAGGTATCGAAGCCCTTGCCTTGGCAGAACTGGCCGCCGCCCCACTTGAATTGCCAGTCGCGGGCGGAGACGTCGTTGGCCACGGTGTAGCCGAAGACGTGATCTAGGGCCCGTTCACGGGTAACGTTTTTTGCCGTCCGCCCTATCACCACCGCGAGTTCGCCTTCGTAATCGACCTCGTGGGAGGCGTTGGTCGAACGGGGTAGGACGATGGGGGCGCCGGGGTGGGACAGGGCGTTGGTCGTCTTGATGAAAATCATCGGGAACTGCGGCAGGGTCCGGCCCATTTCCTCGGCGTGACGGCGGTAGTTCAGGCCTATGCCGAAAATGTTGGCGGGCAGCACAGGGGAGAGCAGTGAACCATGGGCGGTGGGTGCGCCGTCGGGGCGTAGTCCTTCTGGGGTGAAAGGATCGCCGGCAAGGGGTTGGGCCTGCCCTTGCGGCAGGAGGGCGGCGTAGGCGGGGCCGGACGGAGTCAGGTGGCGAATGAGCTTCATGTTAAGACAAGGGTGCGGATGTTGTCATAAAACGTCCATAGCAGCTTGCGGGCGCGGCAATGAGGAGTTTGGTGCGAGGATTGTAAACACCATGAAACGTATAATCGCTTTTGCAGTCCTCCTTTTCTCCATGTTCAATCTTTCTTCCGCCAATCCCCTTGCCGTAGGCGCCGACGCGCCAGATGCGAGCGCACCAGACCAGACGGGCCATTTGGTCCGGTTGGCCGAGGCCTATTTAAAAAGCGAATATACCCTAGTCTATTTTTATCCGAAGGCGGGAACGCCCGGTTGCACCGCTCAGGGTTGTTCTCTGCGAGATGCCTACGAGGTTCTGACCGCGAAGGGCGTGGCGATTTATGGAGTGAGCACCGACAGCGTGGAGAGCCAGCGTAAGTTTAAAGAGGAGCAGCACTTTCCCTTCAGCCTGCTGGCGGACACGGATAAAAAGGTAATTTCGGCCTTTGGCGTTGGCACGCTTCTCGGATTTTCCAGCCGCCAAGCTTACCTCATCCACAAGGGCAAGGTGGTCTATGCTGACCACAAGGGATCCACCAAGCAGCAGGCCGCCGATATCCTCGGCTTCCTTGGCCAAGCTGCAAATTAGTTATCGGTCGGCGTTGGCTACGCACTCGGTGCATAAAAAAGTCGCCATCGCTTTAAGCGACGGCGACCGGGGGGAATCGAGTGTCTTGGGGGACGCTAGAGTTTCTTACTTCTTCACGTGACCGGAGACCAGCTTGGTCATCTCGAACATGCTTACGGACTTCTTGCCGCCGAAGACGGCCTTCAGCTTGTCGTCAGCATTGATCTGGGTCTTCACCTTTTTGTCCTGGAGACCGTTTTTCTTGATATAGTCCCAGAGCTTCTTGGTGAGCTCGGTGCGGGGGAGGGGTTTCGCTCCGACCACGGCCGCGAGGACGTCGTCAGGTTGAACCGGTTTCATGAAGGCAGCGTTGGGTTTACGTTTGGTGGTGGCCATAGCGATTACTGGCGTAGAGGGGAGCGGGGCGAACGCAACCGCATTTTTCCTAGGTAAACCAGCCGTTTTAAGAGGGGAAAATTGAAACTTGCTCGGCAAGCCTGGGCCTGCTTCTCGCCGCAGGTCGATTCGGGAAGGCAGATGTATCCGAAAACGGGCTACTAATTAGCGCCTTCGTCCGAGCAGAACTGGGCATGGAGGCGGGCATAGGCTCCTTGGCGGTCTAGAAGTTCGGAGTGGGTGCCGCGCTCGATTACCTCGCCGCGGTCCAGCACTAGAATGAGGTCGGCGGAGCGGATCGTGCTGAGGCGATGCGCTACGACTAGACTAGTGCGGCCGCGTAGGAGCAGGGCGAGGGAGTGCTGGAGCCGGGCCTCGGTGAGGGCGTCGATCGCGCTGGTGGCCTCATCCAGAATGATCAGGCGCGGGTCGGCGAGCCAGGCGCGGGCAAAGCAGACGAGTTGGCGCTGGCCGAT
>Ga0214921_10000696_pt1 | contig 60617 bp, 47 predicted proteins | sample LL1505_MetaG_FD_177992 | JGI IMG/M metagenome (GOLD analysis project Ga0214921, IMG submission 177992) | Freshwater microbial communities from Lake Lanier, Atlanta, Georgia, United States - LL-1505 | ecosystem: Environmental > Aquatic > Freshwater > Lake | place: USA: Georgia | collected...
GCGGGTCAACAAGCTCCCCGTTTTCATCCGGAACGAGCTCGACCGGATCATTAAGAAGAACGCTCGCCTTCACCGAGAGCATCGTAGCGGCGATCACGAGATACTCCGCGGCAACCTCGACATCGTAGTAACGCAGCGCCTTGATGCATTCAAGGTACTGCCCCGTTACCTCTGAGAGCGAAACCTTTTCGATCGGCAGCTCGCGCTTCTTGACGAGATGCAACAGGAGGTCAAGGGGCCCATCAAAGAGCTCTAGCCTAACTTCAAAGAATCGACTGTAACTTTCAGTTGCTGACATCTGGCTCGTCACCTCGAACTTTAAGTTACTTTAAGCGGTTGTTTTTGTCTACGCTGCTTTGCGAGCTCGTGAAGGAACACGGCCGTGGCCTGTGAGACGTTCAGGGAGTCGATAGCGCCGGCCATCGAAAGGTACACCTTGAAGTCGAGTCCCCTCTCAATGAGCTGATGGATCCCCTCTCCTTCGGCCCCCATCACCACGACGCTCTTCTCGGGAAATTCAAAGGTATCGAGAGGGGTCGCGTCCGGAGAGATCATCGTGCCGGCGATCCACGCCCCCGCCTCTTTCAACTGTTCAAGGGCCCGGTGAAGGTTGGAGACAACGCAGAGGGGGACGAGCTCACTTGCCCCCACACTCACCTTCGAGACCACCGGACCGATGGGGGACCCGCGATTCTTAGACCACAGCACAGCATTAATACCGAAACATTCAGCGGCTCGTAAGATCGCCCCAAAATTCTGCGGATCTAAGACCCCGTCAAGGGCGAGGATAGATATCGCATCCGACTCGCGCACACTCTCAACAAGATCGTCAAAGGAGAGGTAGGAACGGGGTGACACACGCGCCACGACCCCTTGATGAGAATCGGAATTAACTATCGATTCGAGATCTCGTCGAGCAACCTCTCGAACCGGCACCCGCAACTCTCGAAGCCGTTCGGAGATATCAGCTCGCCGCCCCCCTGGACGACTAGCGCCCTCATCACGAGACTCGGCAATATACACCTCAAGCAACCGACCAGGAGCGCGCTTCATCACCTCTTCGAGGCAATTGCGACCCATGATAAATTCGCCCTGCGGAGGGGCGTCGCGGCGCGGTGCGTGGGATCCCCCTTCACGGCGCTGAGGCGAGGAATCTTTTCGGTGCTGATGTGGGTGACGACGACGAGACATGGACGTCCAAAGGTACCCCCTTTGGGCACTGCGAGAAAGTAGTCGGCGGACTTTTCGAAAAAAAACGACGCGCCTGTAAAGATTGTAGCTAGTGCGGTTTCTTCATAGACCTTATACTACCGCGTAATCTTTGGGAAACTTACCTTTCCCACGGAAAAATCACGACAGGGGTGGTTAAGAGGGCCTTTCGAGGCATCTTACCTAGTGAAGAGTAGTTAGGCCGTTGAACCTCCTCAGGAGGAGCAGCGGCGACTACAGGGCTATCGTTATCGTAGTTACTGAGCATGCTTCCAAAGGCGTCACGTATGGAGTCTGTTGGTACCAAAAGCTACCGACAACGCGCGTCTGATACTGTTGCTTTTGAGGCTCCCGCGCCCCACATCGTTGTCGTGTGTCCCTCGTGCAAGACGAGCTTTGCAGTAGAAACCGCAGCCGTCGCAGCCCTTGAAACTCCACGCTTTCACTGCTCTCGGTGCGATGACATCTTCATCATGAAGGACGCCCCCGCTGACATGCTTCCACTCGGAATGCTCCCACTCGGTGGTGTTAACGTTCAATCCCTCACACACGGGGGACAGCCGCACCGCTCCTCTCAGAGCCGTGTCCGAGGTCCGGTACCTGAATCGCTCATCAAACCCTCGGATTTTTCGCTCGGCACAAATACGACGGCTCCAAAAGCTTTTATCGAGCCGAACTTCGATGCTCCGGTCGATACCTCTATTGATACTCGCTCCGAGCTTTCCCTTCTCTCACGAAGCGTAGAGGAACCCCGAGCCGAGCAGTCGGCCGACGAGGATGTGGTCACCTTTGAAGCCCCTGCGGCTGCATCTATCGGGGAGGTTTCGGCTCCCCTCCTCAACCCCTCGCCGACGAACGCATTTGTTGTTGCGCCAGCAGCGCCCACTCAACCACTCTCCTCGCGTCAGTTCGTACTCGCCGATCCAACGCCGACCCTTCCAGACCATGCGCTCTCACAAGCTCGCGCGAAGACGCAGATGGCTCCGGCGCAAAAACCGGCGAGCGCTTCACCAGCTACGACTCCGACCGCACGACCACTTAGTGAAACCGAGAGCTATCGCCCAACTCCTCAGCCTCGCCGAGCCGAGGCTCAAAGCGCTCAACCATCAGATTCTCGGCGATTCTCCACCCGGACGCAGAGCCTGATATCCATGGGGGCACCGATACTCGGTTCGCTCGCTGTTTTGCTCGGGTTGTCCTACTGCGCTCAGGTTAGTCCGCAGTCAGTCGATGCGCTGATTAATTACATTACCCCTTCACCCCTCAAAGAATCAGTTCAAACCCGGCCTCCATCATCACTGAGCGTAAAAAACCTGCACATCTCCTTTAAGAAAACCCGAAACAGGGAATTCATCCCACTCGTCACCGGTACCGTTTTGAATGAGAGCGGTCGGGCATTTGGGGACGTAGAGCTTGAGGTCATCGGATTTAACGGACGGGGGGAGATCATCGCGAGCTCACGCGCTCCTTTGCGCTCAGCTCTCGGGAAGGAAAACGTCTCGGAGCTCTCCCTTGAGACGGTCGCAAGTTCCCAACAGGAGCTCGCCGCAAAAGATAGCTCCATCAACGCGAGAGAGGCGGTTCCCTTCACTATAGCGCTCCTCAACGGCCGTCAGATGGACGAGGGCGTGGATGTTGCGGAGTTCGATCCTTCACAGGTCAAATATTTCTCCGCCCGCATCTTCTCTATTGAGCGGCCGAGGTAGGGGGACAAAGGGCCAACGTCATCGCGTCATTCAACCGTTGATCGGCAGGGTCCGGAGGGCCCGTGTCCTCACGGGCCGGAACCCGCAATCGAAACGTCCGTTCATCACCGGCCCGTCGGGAGACGGGCCCTCCGGATCGGCGGCGCTTCAACTTCGGAGACAGAGACATGGCACGGGCACCAATAAAAAAGGACCCTCAAAGGGTCCTTCTATGAAACGAACGCGGGCTGCCTCCCTACTTCGTCTCCTCCTGAGCTTTCGCCTTAGCATCTGCCGGGGTCACATCAAGCTCATTTCCCTCCCGAAAGGATGACTTGAAGTTGTTAATCGCTTTTCCAAGACCGGTGCCGAGCTCTGGCAAACGCTTCGTTCCGAAGAGGATAACGATTAAGAGTGCTACGATTCCCAAGTGCCCTGTGCTTAACATCTTTTATGGACTCCTTACTCTGCGTTCGCGAACAGGCCGCGGAACTAATTTTCGCGGCCGCGCGTGGGCTCGACTGTTACTAACCCTTAGGCTCTGCTAGGTTACGCCATTAGGTGAAGAGCGGCAAGTCTATGGGGGATACCACAGAACAACGAGTCGGATTAGGGGTTTCCATAGCCCTCCATCTTCTCGTCGTTCTCTATGTCTTGCGCGCTCCGGTCGTTACGATCCCCGAAACAACCACCATCGACGTCACCTTCGAGGCTCCCAAAACGACCCCGCGGAAACAGCAGATCGTCTCCCCTCCGCAGAACAAGGCGGAGAAGCCCCCAGAAAATACGGACCGCCTCTCAGATGTAGACGCGACCGCCATCAAGGAGCAGATCAAACGGGGAACAGAGGGTGGATTGCCGAACCCTCCGGCGAAACCTCAACCACCCGTCCCTGAATCCAAGTCACAACCGCCCCGAGAAGCTCAGCCGAAGGAGCCCCCTGCAAAACCCGAGCAACCGGTGAAGCAGCCCCCTGCGAAGCAACCCGCCCCGCAACACAACGCTCACAAGGACATCAACCTGAAAGATCTGAAGCTCGACGACGCGACCCTCGCGATGAAGTTCGGCAACATCGCCAAGAACGCGCCCGCCGCCGCGGCAAAGGCGTCGCAGAGCGCGCCGGATCTCTCCAACTACGAGGCATTCTCGCGTCCACCGGGAAGTGGCGCAACATTCGTTGGATCAGGTGGTGTAAGCGATCACCTGCCAAACCTCCCCGATGGAGACATCACCCTTCTGAACGCGAAGGCAAACACCTACGCCGGATTCGTTCGCCGAGTGGCGGTACAGGTATTCGCGCAACTACGCTCCCAAGGATGGGAGAGGCTCTCGATGAGCGAAGTGCATCGCATCAGCGATTTCACGACTATCGAGGCGATCCTGTCACCCGAGGGACGATTCGTGACCATGAGGCTCATCGAGGGGTCGGGAAGTCCGCAGTTTGACGCTGTCGTAAAACAGGCGGTGCCCGCTGGTATGAAGGATCCAAATCCTCCCGCGGGAGCCCGCGCAAGCGACGGGATGATCCACTTCATCTTTAAAGCGAGAAGCTGGGCTGCTATCGGAGCGGGGCGCGGCGGTGCGCCCTCTGAACATCGATGGATACTCCTCGCGACCGGGCTAGAATAACCCTTAACATTTAGATGCAGGGCACCCTTCTAAAACCGAATAACGGGCGGCTTCGTGCCGATCCGGCTCCTTTGAATCAGCACGTTAGCCCCCCTCTACGAGGACCTCGTACTCGCGTCTCGACCTCTGCCCAATGAAGTCTTGGACTTGACCTCCGTTTTAAGGCACAGTATCCCCGATAAGCTACATAATCTAGTAGGTTATACGGCGAAGCCTATCATGTCTGAGCGAACGAGAGGCTCACAAATACCCGGTGCGCAGCAAGAGGTACACGACCTCACGGATCTTCACGCATCAAAAACCCAGGAATCGCTCCGCCACTCCGTTACCGAGCCCGCGAACACCGACCTTGCATCGGTATCGATCCAATCGATCAGCGTCGTTCGGCTGAGTACGCGACCTGAGAAACGAAAGGTTACGGGGCTTACCGTTCCAACAAATCCAGAGCTCGATCCTACCTCAGAGAAACAGGAGCGACAGGGCGCTAACCCAACGCGTGGCCAAAGACACGGCATTCTGAGAAATCCCTACTTCCCGTATGAGGGCGGACCGGTTGAACGTTTGATCACGTTACTTGCAAACGTACTCAAGCATCTTGAGCGCTCGCTGCTCGCGTCACTGCGCCCCGCACCGCCGCAAGCTCCTCCTCAGACGACCTTCATCAAAACTAAGAAACGTGATGCCTTGGGCCGCGAGATAGAGGAAGATTCTGAAGCCGCTCAACAGGTCGAGAAGCCTCTCAGAATCCCAACGCGGGAATCCACTTAAATCACCTCAACGGTTGCACCGACCGTCACAGCATCGAAGAGCAACGCCATGTCCTGCGAGGAGAGTTTGATTCCTCCCACATCATCGTTCCAGACCGGCCCGGAATGGATAGCCTTTCCGTGATCAAGAAAGAGCGCCTGTTTACCAAGAGCTCCGCGCATGGCGCGCTCAGGACTTCCCTCCGGAGGCAGCGACAGACCCCGTCTGAGAAAATAGGTTGGTGGTGCTTGCCAGAGGGGATTCGCCTCCTTGCGGGCGATAGAAAAGGTTCCGTGTTTCATGGCGTACGCCCCTTGAGCCTTCAGGACGAGCGGCGAATGTCCCTCGCGATGAATAGTGAGGGAGTGTGCAGAGGAATCAATAACAAGGTGCGATGGAGCGCCGATCTCAGGCTTTTTGATACGACCAAACCCGGGGCTGCTCTTTGAGACCTCTCCATCGGAGCGTACGGAACCACTCGACCCTGCAGGAAAGGAAAAGATGATCGAAAGACCCATTCCAACCGCGAAGGCGAAGAGGATGTGTGTGGTTCTGATTCCCATAGAGCATCCTTAGCGAAAACGTTCATCAGCTGCGAGTTTCTCGTGCTCGCGTGAGCTACCTGACTATCATGGCAATAGGTATGCCGAGACCTTACATGAACACCTTAGCTACGGCATGAGGGCGCAAACATCTCTAAAAGAGGCAACGCAGGGGTACCGCTGCGCAATCAGTGAACACTCACCGAGCACTGCTATGAATCCTGTTCAGCCGCTCTCTTAAGCTCAAAGAGGGTAAGGTCGTGAATGGTCAAAACCCAGAATCCGAGCCCGATTACGAAGAGAAACGAGAGGAGATGTATGATGATGGAGTAGAGCTGCGCAGCGGCGAGCGGATACGCGAATAACGAGGCTGCCGCGATGCATCCCATCTGAAATACCCCGACAAACCCGGGGGCGGAGGGAAGCGCCACCGCTAACGATACGAATACGCACAACGTGACACTCAACAAGAGCGAGTGTTGCTCGTGCGGAAACATGAAGAGGATCGCGTAGAACTGAAGAAACGAGGTCACCCACACGAGCACCGTGAGCGCGATAATAGCGGCGAGTCGCGCGGGTGTCTTAATCACCGCGGCGCCGTCGAGAAGATCGCCGGAGAACCGAGAGGTGAATCGCCCGAGCCCATCCGGAAGGGGTTTCACCGCGAACGCGACCGCTGACCGGATCAGTACGGGGAAGAGGCATCCAAACACTAAGAAGGAAAGAAGCGCAACCGCCACCGTACCGAGCGAGTACGCCCCTATCGTTGCCCAACCCGGAAGCTCCGGTAACATGGGCACTACTATCGCGAATGAAATTAAGACCGCGGATAGATCAAAGAACCTCTCGATCACAACCGAGATGAACGAGGACGCGAAGCTGTACTCCGACCACCGAGAGAGAACCAGGGGCCGAACGAACTCACCGAGCCGAAATGGCAGGAGATAGCTACTGAGATTGCCAACCATCATGGAATCAAAGAGCTTTCGAAGTCCAGGGAGCTCTCCTTGAGGGGGAGGCAGGAGAAAACGCCATCGAAGCGAGCGAAGATAAAAATGCGCGAACATGATGCCGATGTACGGAAGGAGCGGCCACCACGCAATCTTCGATAGGTTGTCTTTGAGCTGCGCAGTATCGAGGTCTTTAAACGCCAGGTACATCATGATGGCGCTGATGGAGCATCCGACAAGGAGCTGAACGAGCTTCTTCATGGCCCTTACCCTAGCGCATTACTCGACAACGAAACAACCCTACGACGCGACGCTCTTGAGTGGGCAGGTAATAGCGCAGTCCTGTGCGTTTCGAGCTTGCCCATCGAGCCAACTACCTAGCTCCTCACGAATTATTTCGGTCATCCCATCAAGCCAGGTCGGATGATCATTCAAACAGGGAACTACTGATATCTCCTCTCCGCCAGCTTCCGTAAACTGCTCATGCCCCTCGTTCCCCAACTCATCGAGGGTCTCAAGGCAATCCGCCGGAAATCCAGGGGCACAGATTGCGATCTTCTTAACACCGGCGTGTCCAAGCTCCTCCAAGGTCTCGTCGGTGTACGGCTGCAACCATGGATCGCGACCAAATCGTGACTGGAAGGTGTGAATCACAACGTCGCGCGGAAGCGAGAGGCGCGGAAGCAGCGCTCCTGTCGTCTCGACACACTGACAACAATAGGGATCGCCCTTCTTCACGTACTTCTGTGGAATTCCGTGGTACGACAACACTAATCGCTCTGGCTTGTAGGGCATCGAAGCGACGTGCTCATTGATCGTGGTCGCCAACGCGTCGATGTATTGTGGATGCGCGAAGTACGGCTCCGCCACTCGAAGCGTGGGGGCCCAGCGGCGTTTGAGAAGGTGCGGAAACACAGCGTCGTACGTTGAAGCGGTCGTGGCGGCTGAGTACTGTGGGTACATCGGAAAGAGCAATATCTTTGAACACCCCTTCTCAATAAGCTTGTCGACACCGCTCTCTAAGCTGGGGTTGCCGTATCGCATCCCAAACTCGACCTCGACATGAGTATATCTGGCTCGCAGCCGATCGCCGACACCCTGCGCTTGTTTTCTTGTTATCGTGAGGAGAGGAGATTCATCCTTTCCCCAAATTCGAGCGTACAATCGAGCGGAGCGTTTCGGGCGTGTGACGAGAATGACGCAGTTGAGGAGGACCCACCACAACACTCGATTTACCTCAATCACTCGCCGGTCCGAGAGAAACTGCCGCAAATAAGGCCGCACCGCTTTTGCGGTAGGCGCCTCGGGGGTGCCAAGCTGCGCGATCAGGACACCGATCTTGTCTTTAGAGCCCCGACATCCGAATTCGCACGCCTTTCTATCCATCCTTCGCTCCTACGCTACACTTCTTACTTCAGAAACCTTGCGGTACACCCGCTGAACCGCCTCACGGGCGATACGCACCCGGTCGGTGACTCCGACGCCACCACGGTCCACTCCCGCGAACACAAGTCCGGGATGTGCCCCTTCAGCGCGATCAAACGCTGCGATAACCTTGTGGTGCCCCACGTTCAGTTGCGGCACAGCGTCTCGCCACGAGGTGAAACATAACCAATCCACGTTCGACACACCGAGCAGCTCAGAGAGTTGCTGTGGCAGCCGCTGACGCAAAACCGACTCATCAACCTCCTTCGTTCGCGCCTGAGCACCTCCCACAATGACGGTGAGAATGTGTTTGTCCGGCGGCGCGACATGAGGAAAGAGCTGCGAGTTAAACATCACTCCCAAGAGATCGTTCGGCATCCCGGCTTGGAACAGCACACCGAACGCGTCCTTAATCAGAGGCTCACTTCGCGAAACCGCGAGATGCACAACCGAGAGTGAGGCGTACTCCTGGCATCGCACGAGGGCTCCGAGCTCTGCGTCGATCTCTTCAACCATGGCGGCCAGAGGCGCCCCGGCGGGAGTTACGACACACGCATCAACGTCTACGGAGGAACCATCAGAGCACACTAAACGGTATCCACGGGGAGCGAGCTGCTCGATCCGCTCAACTCGCGCCTCAATCTTGTCAGCCCGTCCCCGAATACGCTCAGCGAGCGCGTCAGTGACCGTCTGCGTTCCTCCCTCTAGTACCATAATCGAGGGGCGCGCACCCCGTGGCCGGCGTCGCATATACCCTATCAACGACAGTCCTTGACCGGCGGCTTCCCACAATCCCGGAAAGATCGTGCGCGCGCTAAGCTTCTCAACATCGCCACCGTAGATCCCCTTCAACACCGGATCGAGGAGATCACGAACCGACTGCTCACCGATCAGGGGGGAAAAGAACTCAAGCACTGAAAGATCGTCGGCGCTTGGCTTAAGCAGCCCCGGCTTCACTAAACGAAACGGAAGGAGGAACTTGGTCGACCAGGAAAAGAGCGGGCTCCTGAGAAATTCACCGAATCCCGCCGGCACCTTCATCGGCCTCCCGCGACACCACACAAACTGCCCGTAGGGATTCACCACTGGATAACGAATGTTCTCAATCAAGCCGAGCTCCGTCAGCAACTCCACCATCGCGGGGCGTTCAACAAGGACGTTTGGCCCCTGCTCTAAGGTAAACCCGTCTAAGGCTCGACTGCGCACCATTCCACCAAAGGGAGCAGGTTCGAGAATGACCGGACGATATCCCGCTTTGACAAGCTCGTACGCCGCAACAAGTCCGGCGATCCCCCCTCCGATGACAGCCGTTTTCATAGCGCTCGCTTTCTTAGAAGAGGAGTCTTGTTTTTATACTGGTTGGAAGCTCGTCGATCTTGCTCTTCACAGCCTGAGAGATCTGGTGGTCAACATCGATAATTAAATAACCAACCTCTCCGAGTGTGTTGAGGTACTGTGCTTGGATATTCCCACCCATCTGCGCGATGATCGTATTAATCGAACTCAACACTCCCGGAACATTCCGGTGAATATTGAGAATACGGTGACTATCTCGAACGGTCGGCAGCTCCACCTGCGGGAAGTTCACAGACCCCGTGGTGCTCCCCACCTCAATAAACTTGAGCAACGTACTCGCGACCTCAAGACCGATATTGCGCTGGGCCTCTATCGTGCTTCCTCCGATGTGCGGTGTGAGGATTACGTTATCAAGACCCATGAGTGGGGTAGAGAACGGATCATCGTTTGACGCCGGCTCCTCTGGAAATACATCGATCGCGGCGCCTCCGAGCGTGCCCTTCTGGAGCGCACCACGCACCGCATCGAGATCAACGACCTTGCCGCGACTGAGATTGAGGAGGAACGCCCCCTTCTTCATCAATCCCAACTCTCGTGCGCTGATCATATTCCTCGTGTCGGCGGTCTCAGGAACGTGCAACGAAACGAAGTCAGAGACCTTGAGCAATTCGTCGAGCGAGGCCACCGGCGTAGCGTTACCGAACGGAAGCTTTCCGACCACATCGTAATAGTACACCTTCATGCCGAAGGACTCAGCGAGCAATCCAACCTGTGGACCGATGTGGCCGTAGCCAATTAAGCCAACCGTTTTGTTTCGAACCTCGACGCACCCTTCCGCCGACTTCTCCCACACCCCTCGGTGCAGAAGCTGACTCTTATGCGCGGCGCGGCGCGCCAACATGACCATCTCGGCCATCGCGAGCTCCGCTACGCTGCGAGTGTTGCTGAATGGCGCATTGTAAACCGGCACTCCTCTAACAGCAGCGGCCGAAAGATCAACCTGATCCGTTCCGATACAGAAACAACCTATGGCGAGAAGGCTCTCTGCGGCGTCTAACACCCTTCCAGTAACCTGGGTCTTGGAGCGAATTCCTAAGACGTGAACTCCGGAAATCACCTTGATGAGCTCCTCCTCGGACAAGGCGTTCTTCATAAGCTCCGGCTGGTATCCCGCTTGAGAGAATCGATCAGTGCAAGCTTGATGAACCCCTTCCAAGAGAAGGATCTTCATCTTTTCACGTGGGAACGAATACCGCTTTTCCATAGGGCCCCTATGCTATAGCGACATGCACATAAACGGAAGTAACTCTTTAAGAAAAATCATTCAGACCGGATTTCCCCCTCCCCCCTCTGCCTAAAAGCGAACTCCTATGCTACTGTGTCCGGATGATCGGCTCGCACCCCTCCTCCAAGTCCAAAATCCTCAGCCACCTCAAGAAACTCGCTCCCTTTTCAGTCGTGGAACGGGGCATCGGATGGGCATCCCAGGATATGGTCGGTGAGTGCAGCTCGAGCAACCACGTTATCTCGGGGATCGTTCGAGAGGATGAGAACACCACCCACTCCGTCTCGCTACACGTGGTGTCATCGCATGAGGTCGAAGCACACTGCTCCTGCTGTTCACGCCAAGATCTGCAAGAGCAGTGGTGCGCGCACGCGGTAGCGATGTTGTGGAGAGCCGCTGAGCTTGAATTCTTTGAACCTCGGGGGGGATTCTCCGAGCGAGAATCTACCTTCCGTGTTAACGCGTCATCTCCCAGCGACATCGCGCAGGCGCTTCGTGAAATCCAAACCCTCGACGCTCAGGGATCGACCCCAGACCTTTCCGGCCAAAACGCAAGTGCAACCACGATAACCCCTCAGGTCGCTATCGTGCTCGACCTCAACAGCGATCGACTCGGCATGAAGGTGCTCTTCGATGAGCAGGAGCAGGAACCAACTATCTTTGATGGCTTTCGCCCTACCTCGACCCGAGCGCTCGACAACCTCCTTCTTCAAATACTTGAGGATGAGGGTTCGTGGGATGAAGCGAGTCGCTTGTGGTACATCAACTCGAGCAAAGGGATCGAACTGGTACTCGGCTTAATCGAGGAGTTCGAGACCGTTTTAGAGATTAACAACCTTCAACCGATTACCCTCAGCCATGAACCTCTCTCAGCGGCCATCACCCTCTCGTGGAAGCCAGCCAATCTGGAGATATCCATGCGTTGGGTAACCCCACCTAACGAGGGCAGTCGCGAGATAGAGAAGACACGCGATATCTTCGGAACGGGCCCCTTCTGGACATTGCTCGGAAATCGGATCTACCGGCTCTCCCCGCAGGGCGCTCGAATCGCCTCTATCTTTGGGTCGAATCAAACACTCAACCTGAGCCGGGCTCAGGTGGGCCCTATCCTTGAGGTCTTAATGGATCTTGATGGATCATCGACCCCATCTCTAAAAGTTGAACACACTGAGCTGCAACCATCGGTAGAGGTCAAGGAGCCTACACAGATCCTTCATCTTGAACGTCGAGACGTGGCCTCCGATCACTTTACCTCGCACCGCAGCATCGAGATATCGGCGGCGCTCGATTTCGAGTATCCACTCCCCGCGAATAACTCGAACGTCGTCTACCTCCGCAACAAGCAGCTCGAACGCGAGGCGATAACCCTGCTGACCACCCTGGGCTTCTCCACCACCCCGGAAGCGCGCCGATACAGCCTGCAAGGGGACTTTGCGCTCGATTTCTTGAACGAAACACACAATCAATTAGGAGAGCAGTGGAAGTTGGTTGGCCTCGAGGCGATCAAAAAAGGAATTCGCTTCTCTGAACTTAAGATCGCGGTCTCTCTCTCTGGAGCGTCCGCCAAGAAGGACCTCGACGCCCTTGAGAACGCCAGCGCCTCAGAGTTTGGGGGAGGAAGTATCGATTGGTTCGACTGTCACGTCTCGGTTGTCCAAAACAACGCCAATCTTCCGCTCTCGGCAGTATTCAAGAACGCACGAGGGGACGCGGATAGGTGGACCCGCCTCGACAGCGGCGCATACGCCCGCATCCCTGGAGGGAGCATGGCGCACCTTCGCACCATCCTCGGCATGGTGGATCCTAACGCTCGGGTCAGCAACACCATCAAAACGAAGCTCTCCCTCGCGCAGGCGATAAGCCTCGGTCGAATCACCGATACCGGGTTCTCTATCTCACTCGATCGAAAGCTCGCGGCGCTCAACCAAAAGCTCTCAAGCTTCTCCGAGATCAAGCCGGTGAAGCCTTCGAAGGGGTTCGTAGGAAAACTCCGGCACTACCAAGAGGACGGTGTCAGCTGGCTCAACTTCCTCCACGAGTTTGAGCTTGGCGGAATTCTCGCAGACGAGATGGGACTCGGAAAGACGGTTCAGACCCTCGCGTTCTTCCAGAGCTTGAAAGATAAACGGGGTAAGAAAAAGGGGGCGAAGAAGCCGATCCTTATCGTGGCGCCAACCTCGGTTATCACCAACTGGAGCTACGAGATTAAGAAGTTCACCCCGGAGATGAGCAGCATTATGCTCCATGGCCCAGGACGCAAAGCGCTCTTCGCACAGATCCCGGAGACCGATATCGTTCTTACCTCCTATGCCTTACTACGAGTCGATCGATACGATCTCGAGCGATACGAGTTCTCACACATCGTCCTCGACGAGGCGCAGAACATTAAAAATCCACAAGCTGCAACAACGAAAGCGGCGAAGGCCATTCGTGCTCGCCACCGCCTGGCCCTTACCGGAACACCGACTGAGAACCGGCCGATGGAGCTGTGGTCGATTATGGACTTCCTGATGCCGGGATACCTCGGCTCATACGAGTTCTTCCGCGCTAATATCGAGCGTCCGATCCTCGAAGGCGGAACTTCGGTACAGGTTGCTCAACTTCTGAACGGCAAGACGCGCCCCTTCATCCTCCGACGCCTCAAGGCCGACGTAGAGAAGGAGCTTCCACCGAAGATCGAGTCCGTCCTCCACGTCGACATGACCGCGAGTCAACGACAGATGTACGCGCAGATCCTCAACGAGGTACGACCGAAGGTGTTCGACGCCATCAAGAAGAAGGGTGTCGCTGGAGCAAGCGTATCTATCTTGGCCGCCCTCCTCCGCTTGCGACAGGTGTGCAACCATCCGAACTCTATCGAGGCGTTCGAAGACCTCGCAGGGTACGACTCGGGCAAGTTTAACCTCCTCAAGGATCTCACGATCGAGGCGCTGGAATCCGGTCGAAAGATACTTCTCTTCAGCCAATTCCGAGGGATGCTCAGCATCATCCGCACATGGCTCGATGAGCAGCAAACGAAGTACCTCTATCTCGATGGAGCCACCCGTAACCGCCAGGAACTTATCGATCAGTTCTCCCAGGATGAATCTGTTCGCCTCTTCCTTATCAGCTTGAAAGCGGGAGGCGCCGGTCTGAACTTGATGGCTGCCGACACCGTTATCATCTACGACCCGTGGTGGAACCCAGCGGTTGAGAGCCAAGCGGTTGATCGCGCTCACCGAATCGGTCAAAACAAGACGGTCTCCGTGTACCGATTGGTCACTGAAGATTCTGTTGAACAGAAGATCATGGCACTCAAGGAGAAGAAGTCGAAACTCGTCGACGCGCTCGTCAATGAGAACGGACTCTCCACACTCAAGCTCGCGAAAGCGGATCTCGAAAATCTCTTCAGTCCGCTTCCGGAGATCGAATAAGCGCGCGTGTGATGAGCACCGTTTTTCAATGACCTACGGGCATGATTTTTTCTAAGTTATTGAATCTTTTCCCCCTCTTTCGAGCGTCTTAGTTACATGGAAGCGATCTGGCGAACGGCTTAAAAACCGGTTGTCGAGGGGTCCAACCCGCCGATTTCATAGCGTTGTTTGGTTTTTGCTCGAAACGAGCCTAAAAAACAACTCGAATGAATTGAGGTAGTTAGAGTCATCCTCCCGTGAGAGAGCTGTACAGGCAGTGGATACGAGTCCGGCTACTTGAGTGTAACCACTTGTCATTGCTTGATTAGTACGTTAATTGAATTTCGATCGATACCTTAAAGGGGAGAGCTCCTATATGGGCAACACACGTTACTGTTTAACTAAAGCTGACCTCGCTGACGCGATCTATGCTGCTATCGATATCGACAAGCAGAAGGCCGCGGACATCGTGGAAGACTACGTAGAGCTTATCAAAGAGGCTCTCGATAAAGAGGCTAAGGTCATGCTGTCAGGCTTCGGATGTTACGAAGTCAAGTCCAAGCCGGCTCGTCGCGGACGCAACCCTCAGACTCGCGAGACGATAATCCTTCGCGCTCGCCGCGTTGTGAAGTTCAAGCCAAGTCAACTTCTCCGCCGCGCTATAAACGGCGAGAAGGTATCTGACGACGAGATCGACAAAGAGTACTAAACGCTCCTGTCGTTCTGAGTTAAGGCGCGAGGATAGGCATCAACCTGTCCTCGCTTTTTTTGTGCGGCGAATCATTCATCGTCCAACGTGGATGCCATCTTCCCATCGACGCAACCTCGATAGCCCTAGGAAAGCTAGGCAACACAATGCATTCCCGTTGTTTTGCTTAAGTGTGAAGCCTATTTTGGTTTCAGAGACGCAAGAAGTTGGTGTTTTGGTCCCAAATTGCTTCGCGAGCTCCAGGGAAGGGTCCGGATAGATACACTACCCTTATGCAGCGGCTGAAATTTTTCTCTTAAGATATATGCTCGCCACTATGCAGAGCTCTTCAGGTATAGCAAGTTCTTGAAAATACCTCGATGGTGGAATAGCGTCATCAAGGCTCCGACCGGGGCTTGGCGCCACCCCGCGAGCCCGCCAATCGGCGACTATCTTGCGGCTTCGTAATTCGATATCCCTTTGGAAGTTTGAGTACCCTCGTTGGCTCCCTCTCGCGTGACAACATTCGAAGAACACCTCGAGTACCCCTTCTCTGCCACGTAATCCCACTGGTGACTGAATTGGCGTCACTGCGCATGAAGGTTCCAGAGGCAACATCGAGTGAGCTGGGTAGTTGAATGATCGGGAAGTCGAACGTTCCACGAAGGGCCCGGAGCTCAGATTGCTTGGTGTCTCGCCCTGAGCCACGGAGGGCGCCGAGCACGGGGGACCCCGATTCCACGTCACGGGCGATGAAGCCGTTGACGAATCGGGAGAGATTCTTTACGTAGCGCCGCTTACCCGATCGGTTCACCGCGGTAACCCGATCGAGCTTCCTCGTCTCGCGACTCACCACGATCAGTTCATCGATCCCATCTCCATCAACGTCGCCACATCCGAGCACCTGACGGACATACGAAACCTCAAGGGAGAGCGCTCCCCGGGAGCTTCCACTGAGGGTGCGATACCTAACACGTCGGCCCCGCTTGACCGCGAATGCATATTCCCCCTTGTTACCGAAGCGGCATCCCACAACAACGGTATCTCCAGAGTTGCCGAACGAGAGCTGTTCAATAGCTGTCCTGCCACTGAGTTTCACACTCCATCGCAACGCTCCCTGTACGACACCCACGGCGGCGTAATCCCATCTACCATCTCCATCATAGTCTGCGGGAGCTGGAAACCTTCCCTCAATGGACTCAGAGACCACGTCATGTGTCGAGGTTCGCTCGCTCCGGAAGTAGGTGCGGCCACCCTGAACGGAGTGGCCGGTGACATCCGTGATACCGTCGCCATCGAAATCAAGAACCGCTTCCTGACGAACGGTCACTACCATGATCGGCGAGTAGGCACTTTCACTGCCATCAGACATGACGGTTTTACCCTTCACCTCGTGAACACCAACTGCGAGTGAAGAGGGAATCTGAAATGAGAATGTCCCATGGGGTCCGACCAGAGCGCTTCCAACACTTACGCCGTCAACAACAAGAACCACCATCCCCCCACGCGCTGCCATACCGGTTAGGATCGGCCGTTGAGAGCTCGTCGCACCCCCAACCGGGCTCGTAAAGACCGGGGGCAAGACCCCACCAATTCCCGGGTCGGGGGTGGAATTAAATCCAGGGGTCGGCGTGAACGTTGCTGTGTGCGTTGTTGTCGGGGTCGAGGTTGGTGTCGTCGTTACCGTCGAAGTTGGGGTCTCTGTTGCGGTTGTCGTTGGCGTCGTAGTCGCTGTCGTGGTCGGTGTCTCTGTAACTGTTGCCGTCAGGGTTACTGTAGGAGTCTCGGTGGGTGTACTCGTCGCTGAAGCCGAGGGAGTAGTAGTAGCGGTCTGAGTTGGTGTTGCGGTAGCTGTATTTGCAGGCGTTGAGGTTCGTGTCGGCGTGGCGGTAGCGACCGGGGTTCCTACGCCAGGGGTCGGGGTAGCGGGAGCGGTGGTGGTGTTGAGTACAACGATACTTCGAACGGTAACGGAGCTTCCCGCGGACAAGGATCCGATGTTCCATTGCATCGCCATGCCGATATCAACGACCGTGTTGGATACGGTATTCGTGAGTGCAAGCGCATTACCGTTAGCTTGTAGTGCCGAGTAGTTAATCGCGTTGTAGCTCTGGGGGGGCGTAACGCCGATAAGACTCATCTCACCTGACCCGAACGCGAGGTCTGGATGAACGCTGAGGGTGTTTGTTGCCGGCCGCCACGATCCAAAGCCGCTATCCTCATTGAGCAAATTCGTATCGCCGCCGTGCACCAATTTCAAAGAGGTGATACCCGTTCCGTCACTTGGGACCTCGATAGTCCACGCTATGTCGTACAGCCTATTCGGGGGATCGAGGATGATCTCCTGCGTTACCAGAGGGGCCGTCGGTGCGCTTCCCAGTCGATAGACGGTCGTTACCTTGTTTCCGCTGAGGGTGTTACTTACCGGCGTAACGAACGTTCCTGCGGTGAAGAATCGGGTGCGAAACTGTTGAGCGCTCCCATCGTTAAACCCGATAGCGATGCCGTTACTAGGAAACGTGTTGGGATAGAACCATTGATCTTGAACGATTCCGGACTCGTTGCTCAGGAATCGAACTGACCCAAGGTCATCCACCACGATCTGCACATCGCCCGGATTGGTGGTAACACCAACCGTCTGGCTCGCGGCAAAGACGGGCGCCATGGAGCACACGCTCCATACGATGGCGAGCATCAGTACCTGAACACATCGGAAGCAACGGGCGGTCATCTTTCCTTCTTCCTGCTGGCGGGGTAGTCGAATACAAACCCCCAAGAAAATAAGATGCTTACGGCCACTCAGAGGCCGCTCCCTTATTACAGGGTACCGCAAAAGCGAACGCAGCGGTCAGGGCCGTCCACAAGAACGCCAGAAAACACTGTATTTTCAACAGAATGCACCGACGCTTCGGTATGCAGCCCCGACCGCTAGCCTCAAAGGCCTCGACATTTTAACCGCCGTTTGAGTATGTGCCGGTCCGAATGGCTACCCGGCTGGTCGTTTACCTTGTAAGCCAGGCACCGATCTTCTCCTTCACCGCCTTGCCGGTGAAGCCGAACTTCTCGCACAGGATCTCACCGGGAGCGGACGCACCATAGTGATCAATGCCGATAGCGAGGAGGTCGCGACCGAGGAGATTACTCCAGCCGATCGTCGTTCCCGCTTCAACAACAACCGTAGGAACGCCCTTCGGGAGAAGCGCTGACTGGAAACTATCGGTCTGGGCTTTGAAAAGCTCAACACATGGCATCGAGATAACTCGCGTTGGTGTTCCTTCAGCCTCAAGCGCCTGCGCCGCCTCCACCGCCGCTCCAACCTCTGAGCCCGTCGCAACGATCAGAAGCTTCGGCTCCGCCACATCGTTGAGTGCGTACGCTCCTTTCAACACATCATCAGGACTGAACGATGCTGATCGAGTGAGAGGCACGAGGTTCTGTCGACTGAAGAGAAGCGAGCTTGGGCCGTTCTTACGGGTAAGAGCGGCGTAGTAGCTCATCGCTACCTCAACACCATCTGCGGGACGGAAGACCTGCATGTTCGGGATGATTCGAAGGCTCATCGTGTGCTCGATCGGCTCGTGCGTCGGTCCATCCTCTCCTACCCAGAAGCTATCGTGGGTGAAGATGTAGAGCGCTTGGAGGTGCGAGATGGCGCCCACACGCATCGCTGGACGCATGTAGTCGGAGAACACCAGGAAGGTCGCGGTGTAGGGAATCCACGACTGGGTGTAGGCCAATCCGTTTGAGGCAGAGCCCATCGCGGCTTCACGTACACCCCATCGGATGTTCAAACCACCGAAGTTCTCGTGCTCAACATCACCCCCACCAGATACGGCGGTCTTAGTTGAGGGATCGAGATCCGCCGATCCTCCAATAAACGACGGCACAAGCTTCGAGATGATCTGGATAGCCTTACCCGACATATTCCGAGTGGCGTCCTTCTTAGGCTCCTTAAACGCTGCGAGGAGCTCGTCTTTGAGCTTCGAATCGATCGATCGCGTAAGTTGCGCATCCAACTTCTTGGCGAGCTCTCCGTTCGCGGAGCGCCACCCTGCGTAGGTGGTGTTCCACGCCGCCTGACCCTGCACCTTCTTCTCGATGCTCACGGCACAGAACGCCTTAACCTCCTCCGGCACGAGGAACTGCGCGTCCTCTGGCCATCCAAGTTCACGCTTCGTTGCCTTGACCTCGTCTGGCCCCAGTGGAGCTCCGTGAACATCGTGGGTGTTCTTCTTGTTCGGACTTCCGAATCCGAGCACCGTTCTGCAACAGATAAGGCTCGGCTTACCCTTTTGGGAGGTAGCCTTATCAAGCGCCGCGGCGACCGCCTTCATGTCATGACCATCGATCGTCTGCACGAACCATCCGTACGACTCGAAACGCTTGGCGACATCCTCGGTGAAGCAAACCTCGGTCTCACCAGCCAACGAGATCTTATTATCGTCCCAGAGGTAGACGAGGTTATCGAGTTGGAGGTGTCCGGCCATCGAAGCTGCCTCAGCGGCAACACCCTCCATGAGGTCACCATCACTCACCAACGAGAATACGCGGTAGTTGAAGAGGTCCTCTCCGTAACGAGCGGCGAGCATCTTACCGGAAAGGGCGAGCCCGACGCTATTCGCAGCCCCCTGCCCTAATGGGCCCGTTGTGCACTCAACTCCCGCGGTGACACCGAACTCAGGATGCCCAGGCGTGAGGCTCTCCCACTGCCGGAAGCTCTGAAGCTGGCTCATCGGTAGGTCATATCCAAAAAGGTGCAGCATCGAATAGAGAACCATACATCCGTGCCCGGCGGAAAGGACGAAGCGGTCCCGATTGATCCAGGTTGGATCCTTCGGATTGAAGCGGAGGTAGTTCGCCCACAACACTGAGGTAAAGTCAGCCGCTCCAAGGGGAAGGCCTGGATGTCCACTATTAGCTTTTTGGATTGAGTCAATCGAGAGGGTTCGAACCGTATTCGCGAGCTTCTGAAGGTTTGCGAGATCAAGTGACATTACTAATGTTCTCCTTTATAAAATATTTTAACCAACGCGACGAAGCGCTTACTTCCATTTGATCGAACATCCAAGGGGATGCACGAATTGGGGCTCGGGGGTCCTTCCCTCAAGCACTGACTCGATGGCCTGTGAAAGATAATCCCTCGTCACACGAGATGGATCTCGAGGGCTGTCGTTAATCGTGCCGTGATAGGCGAGCTTTCCATCACTATCGAAGAGATAAAACTCCGGGGTGCACGCCGCGTCGAACGAGCGAGCTACCTGCTGCGACTCATCATGGAGGTATGGATACGGCAATGCGTGAGCAGCCGACTTCTCCTTCATCTTTTCGAAGCTATCCTCGGGATACTTCACGGCGTCGTTACTGTTGATGACAACCGTCTTAAGACCGTCCCCTTGAAATTTCTGTACGATCGAGATCAGCATATCCTCGCTCCCCTTAACGTAGGGGCAGTGATTACAGAGGAACGCCACGAGTCCGGCCTTTGCTCCCGCAAGGTAGTCGGACCCAAGCCGCCTTTCATCAACGTTCAAGAGCTCAAACGATGGCATCGGAGACCCGAGCGGGAATACGCTACTGATTGTATCTCTTTCCATACTCCTACCCCCCTGTAGAAATGGTTGCGGCGATATAACGGAACACCTGATCTCAGGAGCCGCGCTGACAGACTACGCCTGCATCGAGGCGGCGTGACGCGAGTGCTTCTTGAGGAACGTTTTAACCTGCTCAGAGAACCACTCTGGATGTTCGATCATCGGAGCGTGTCCGCAATTTTTGATCGTAACCAGTTGTGAGTTCGGAATAAGCTGATGGAACATCTCAGCGACCTCCATCGTGGTAACCTGATCATCCTCTCCCCACAGGAGGAGGGTTGGAACCTTAATTTCACCTAGCAGATCTTTAAGATTATCCTTCTTCGCGCTTCGAGCAGCGTGGATAAGGTTGAGCACGCGCCCCCTATCCTCAAGGATTCGTACGATCTCCATCACAGCTTCTTCGGTAACGAACTCGTGGTTCGCAAACACCTTTCGCATGTGCTCCTCAACGAACTCTCGTCCAGGGCGAACAGGCAATGCGTCCACCGAGTGCTCATAGAGTCCACTTGTAGCCGTCAGAATAAGACAATCTACCAGTTGTGGAGCGGCGAAATAGGTACGAAGCGCAACGTGTCCACCGAGAGAGTTTCCACACAAGCTCACCGGGGCGAATCCTCGGCTACGTATGAAGTACTCGGCGTACATGGCGAGGGCTTTGACCTTCACTTCTGAGCGATGCGCTGTAAGAAGCGGCAGGCTCAACGCAAGGGTCTTTGAGTACTCAGCCATAAGCGGCTGAACGGTATCCCAATTGGAAAGCGCGCCAAAAAGCCCGTGTAGGAGAACAAGGTCTGGCCCCTTATCACCCATCTCAACCGTCTTAAAGATCGGCTCCTGCTCGTTTGCAACCCACAGGGGCTCTGAGCTGCCGAGCTTCGGGAGGGAGTCTTTGATGAACTTGAAAATGCCTTTAGCCATCTGGGCCTAACTAACCGAGAACAAACATCCTTAAACCACTCTAGCTTTCTCGGATGAACTGTAGACGTCACACACGTAGGCGACAGCCGGGTACAGCCCTTCTTTCATAGTATCCGTTAAAACCACATGATTCATAGTATAGACAGAGGGAGCGTGTAAATACGGAGAGAAGTTAAGAGCTTATGAACATAACCCCGGTAGGAGCCCCGGAGCTCCGGAGTTTTCCTACCTCAATCGACGCGCCGCCCGCTTAAACAACGCAACCCATTGAAACAAATGAACTTTACCTCAACTATACATCAACTTCGATACGGTGCGCGTTCTCCTGAATCATTCGATACCGATCTGAAGAATCTTTGCCCATCAAACTTTCAAGCATGCTTTCCACCTCGGCCACCTCGTCAATGGTGATCTGAAGCAACTTTCGGGAACGGGGGTTGAGGGTGGTCTCCCAGAGCGTATCTGGGTTCATCTCTCCCAAACCTTTGAATCGAGTGATGTGGAGCTTGGAACGGTTGCCACGCTCCTTAAGGACCTTCTCCTTCTCCTCATCCGAGTACACCCACACATCCTCCTCCTTAGACCCACTGCCGAACTTCAGGCGGTAGAGTGGGGATATGCCGATGTAGAGGTGCCCCGCCGCAACGAGCGGCCTCAGGAATCGGAAAAAGAATGCCATGAGAAGAGCGGAGATATGCATTCCATCGGCGTCGGCATCGGTAAGGATGATAACCTTCGAGTAGCGGAGCTTATCGAGCCGAATATCCTTCCCCTGCCCGCAGCCAAGCGCGGACACGAGATCTACGAGCTCTTTATTTTCAGCGATCTTCTGGTTGCTGGTTGCGACCGAGTTCAAAATCTTTCCTCGAAGTGGCAACACCGCCTGAATCGCGCGATCACGTCCCTGCTTCGCGCTTCCACCCGCGGAATCTCCCTCTACGATGAAGAGCTCTGAGTTATCCGGCTTAGTCGATGAGCAATCAGCCAACTTACCTGGAAGGTTCAGTCGGTGGCTTATTCCAACTTTACGACTGACGCTGGCCGACGCTGAGCGAGCAGCAGCACGCGCCTTCGCTGCCAAGGTAATCCGCTCTACGAGCGCATTAGCAACACTCGGCTTTGAGTTAAGGATATTTTCAAAAGTTCGTGTGAGTGCATCAACCGGAGTCTCGATCTCGGGGTTATTTAAACGATCCTTTGTTTGACCTTGGAATTGAAGCTGACTCACCGCTCCCGGAACACTAACTGAGAGGATCGCTACCAAGCCCTCTCTAATATCCTCGCCCGTGAGCTTTACACCCTTGGCGAGGTTGTGAACCGAGATGTAATTTCGGAGCGCCTTTGCCAAACCGCTCTTAAATCCATCCTCGTGCGTACCACCACCCTTGGTGTGGATACCGTTTACGTACGAGAGGATTCGCTCCTGAGTAGCCTCTGTCCAACAGAACGCAACCTCGATCTTAATTCCGTTAGCGCGATCGAGATCGAAGCACTCCCCGCCGATCGGGGGTTGATTCTCGGTCTCTAAGGTCGATTTCAGGAACGACTTAATTCCATCTGGATAAAAGAACGTCTTCTCAGTGTCATCTTTTTGATTCTTGAAGACGATCTTGAGCCCCTTGTAGAGGAACGATTTCTCTTCGATGATCTTCTCAACGCGGGTTGCGGAAAACTCAATCGTCTTAAAGATCTCCGTATCAGGGCGGAAGAAGATCTTCGTTCCCTTTTTGCGTGAAGCTCCAAGTTTCTTGATAGGTCCGTCAGTTTTTCCTCGCGAGAAGGTCTGCTTCCACTCAAAGCCATCACGACACACTATCGCCTCAAGCTTCTCAGAGAGCGCGTTCACCACAGAGGCTCCCACTCCGTGAAGACCTCCCGCCGTAACGTAGTTGTGGTCACTGAACTTACCGCCGGCGTGAAGGGTCGTAAGAATAATCTCGAGCGCTGGTTTCTTGAACTTCGGGTGAATATCGACCGGAATACCACGACCGTTATCCTCAATCGTCACGCTCTCGCCATCCTTATGAAGGGTTACGGTGATCGTATCGGCGTGACCGTTCATCGCCTCATCGACCGCGTTATCAAGGATCTCCTTCACGAGATGATGAAGACCTTGGTTTCCATCGGTGCCTCCGATGTACATACCCGGACGCTTACGGACCGGCTCAAGCCCCTCAAGGACCTCGATATCGGCTGCGCTGTAACTTCCCTTTGCCATCTTAATGATCTCCCCTTCTCAAAGCCTCTTAACCATCAACAACGGTCGCGCCAACTATTTCGTCGCGTGAATACACCTTGGTTCCCTTAAGGGCTCGGTGGCCCTTCGTTACCTCTGAGAGCGGCACGTCCTTCGTCTTACCCGACTTCAGATTCAAGAGCAGCGTGCCCTTCATCTTCGGCGACGCGACTCCACAGCATGCTACGAGGTTATCATCGTCCCGGACCCCCATAAGCGCGACGCCGACGGCGGCACTATCACGAACCGGAATCTCAGCCTGCGGAATCGCCAAGCCTGAACCATCTTGAGTAATGAACACCATGATCGGCAAAAGTGGCGCGACAGCAGCAAGGAACTCACCGTCGCGAAGCTTCATGATACGGCGACCTGTTCGCTTCGTCTCACTCAGCTCAGTCAGCGTAAGCCCGTATCCAGTCCCCTTGGTACCGACAAGCACCAAGGTCTCCCCATCTTTGAGGCGGCGGTCTTGCGAGGATGCGCCAACAGCAGCGCCACCGAGTGGCAACTCAACCTGGCCGCTCGCTGAAACCGTTGGAGCGGCCGAATTTGCGGAGATACCAAAGGAGCTGACAATTCGCTCGCCATCCTTAAACTTGAGCAACTTCTGAATCGGCGTTCCGTATCCAGTCGAAGCCGGAAAATCAGAGACCTTAAGCACGAAGAGCGTGCCGAGACTTGTAACCAGAGCTACAGAGTCGAGCGTCGTGAGGGCATGCCCTGACAACAACGAATCACCCTCTCGCAACCGTGTCGAGCTGAGGTCGTTTGTGCGACGGATACGCTTCACCCAGCCATCAGCGGTGATAATAGCGTGAACATCCTCTTGAACCACGTAGGCGGTTTCATCGAACTCGATGTCGACGTTATCCTTGATCAACTTAGACTTACGACGATCGCCATACTTTTCAGCGAGAGCCTCAAGCTCCGAACACACTAGCCCCTGGAGCGCCGCCTTGCTCTTCAAGAGCTTCTCGATCTCCTTGACGCGCTTCTCCTTCTCGGCGAGCTCCTTTGTAATCTCGTCGATGTTCGTCCGCGAAAGCTGATAGATTCGCATATCGACGACCGCAAAGGACTGAACCTCTGAAAGCTTGAATCGAGCGCGCAACTTCTCAGCGGCATCGGAACGACCATCGCTCTTGCGCACGATCTTGATCGCCTCATCGAGCGCGTCATAGATCGTCACCAGACCCTCCAAGATGTGGATTCGATCGAGGAGCTGCTTACGCTCAAACTCCAACCGCTTTTCGGTGACCTCAATTCGGAAATCGAGGAAGTGCTTCAAGCACGACTTGAGGGAAAGGAGCTCTGGTCTCGTCGAACTACCCTCAGCCGGAACGAGCGCTGTCAGGTTGACGGCGAAGTTTGACTCAAGTGGGGTGTTCTTGAAGAGGTACGCCATAGCGAGTTCAGGATCAGCGCCAGTCGCGAGTTCAAGCACAACACGAACCTCATCGGTCGATTCATCACGAACGTCAACGAGCTGCGGAACCTTTCTATCCACGATAAGTCCAGCGATCCGCTCAACAACGGTTGCCTTATTAACAGCGTACGGAATCGAGGAAACAACTATCACCTGCTTGCCACGAGCCTGCTCCTCAACGGCCCACTCTCCGCGCATCCGCACCGACCCACGGCCCGTCTCGTACATCTCAACAAGCTCTTTTTGCGAATTAAGAATATTACATCCGGTCGGGAAGTCTGGGGCCTTAATGATACCGGTAAGCTTCGATGTCGTAAGCTCCGGGTCCTTCGCGAGTTCAACGATTGCCTTGATCGTGTCCTTCAGGTTGTGCGGGGGAATGCTGGTCGCCATACCAACCGCGATTCCGGTAGCGCCATTGATGAGAAGATTAGGCACACGACTCGGGAGCACTACGGGCTCAACGACGGTCGCGTCAAAGTTATCACGAAACGCTACCGTCTCCTCGTTTATCTCCCCGATCACCTCAAGCGCGAGCTCACGCAACTTCGCTTCCGTGTATCGGTACGCGGCCGCGTTATCACCGTCAAGCGAACCAAAGTTACCCTGACCATCAACGAGGGGATATCGAAGGGAGAAGTCTTGCGCCATTCTCACCATCGCCTCATAACACGCAACGTCTCCGTGCGGATGGAAGCGCGCTAACACCTCTCCTACAACGGCCGCTGACTTTCGATGACTGGAGGAGGGTTTGAGATTAAGGTTCTGCAACATCGCGTAGAGGATGCGGCGCTGAACGGGTTTAAGGCCATCTCGAACGTCTGGAAGTGCTCGACCCGATACCACGCTCAGAGCATACGTCAGGTATCGATCTCGAGATTCATTTTGAAGACTTGTTTTAATCGTAGCCATTAGAACTCCTCAACTACCGAGAGAAAGGTTTCACCACACGCTGGTCCCGACTCCTGGTTGAGCACCAAGAGGGGGCCCGAGAGTCGAAGATGACACAAGGCATGCACACTACAATTCAACACGCTTGAAACGGCACAGCACGCCTAAGTGAGTGGAAAACATTGATTTATTAACACCTTGCTCACTTCAGGGGAACAGTTTTTCCCTTCAAACACCCCATTTTTCCTTACTGTGAGCAAAAAAAAAGCGCCCCTTTCGGAGCGCTTTTCGTTGAGCTTGTCGCTACAACTTACATTGCCAAGCGGAAACCGCCTGTAAGGAAGACGTCGGTGTCGGCGTCAATTCCAGCTGTAAGCTTAAGAGCGAGGTCCTCTGTCAACGAGTTGAGAACTGTTCCTGTGTAGGTCCATGTTCCACCGGACACGTTGTAGATGCTGTTTACGTTGTCGTAGAGAGCATCAGCATCAAGCTCGATCGTATCAGTGAGCTGATGACGGATACCAAGTCCTGTGTACACGCCGTTGTCGCTCGCATCACCTGCTGAGTCGATGTTCACGTGCGAACCACCCACTCGTGCTACAAGGTCAATACCGTTGCAGTATGAGTAGTAACCAGCAACACCGTAACGGAAGAAGCTCTGGTTGATGTTTGTGTTGTACCCAGTGAAGCCTGAGTTAGCGTAGTTGTAACCACCCTCAAGAGCGAAGTGCTCTACTGGGCTGTACGAAAGCTTAGTATCAACACCATTTGAATCGTTGAGGCCAGAGGCATCAACGTGAGCCCATTGGTAGGACACATCAGCGTAAGTATACTTCATCAAAGGATCAGCTGAAGCTGTTGTAGCGCCGCCTACTGCAAGAAGGGCAGCGAGAATCATCTTTTTCATACGAATCTCCACATTTTTTGTTCAAACGGACTAACGTCCACGTCGGAGACTATTCCAAGAACGGAATGATGCCGCAATATGAAAAATTTAACCTGCAATTACAACAGGTTACCCAACCCACGCGGCAGAACGGGCTCACGAAGGAGCAGAATTCGCCCCTCTCCCCCCTCTCTTTCGAGCGAACCAACGCCGCGCGTTATTCCCCTGCGTTTCACAAACTGACACGCCCTAAAACTCGCTTCGTGATGTGTGTGGACGTGCAGCTTCCGAAATAATTCAATCAGACCTTTCTGCAGGTAAAAAGGCTGTACACTCCGCACTACTTACAGTACCACTCTTTCCACCTATGCTTGTTTCCTCAGACTTTACCCTCACCAAGACCCCCGCATTCATCGCCTTTGAAGGGATCAATGGATGCGGCAAAACCACGCTTCACAAGCTTATCTCGTCACAACTCACCACCAGCGGCAAAAAGGTGTGCGATACGCGGGAGCCGGGAGGCACCCCCCTCGGTATCGAGATCCGGAAGCTACTCTTGGACTGGAACGGTGAGAAAAAGTCATCGAGGGCAGAGCTCCTTCTTTTCGCAGCCGACCGCGCTGAACACGTCGACAAGGTGATACGCCCCAACCTGCAGAAGGGATCGTGGGTGCTAACCGATAGGTACATCTATTCGACCCTTACATTTCAGGGACATGGTCGAGGGATCGACCGACAACTTCTCGATCAGGCAAACACCCTCGCTATTCAGGGAACGCTACCCGACCTCGTTATCCTCCTCGACCTCTCGCCGGAAGAGGCCTTCAAACGGATAAGCTCTCGCAACTCAAACGCACGAGATTCCTTTGAGGATGAGGAGCTCGCCTTCCACGCCCGGATTCGAGAGGGTTTCCTGGAATGCGCGAAGGAATCCTCCGTGCCATTCCTCGTTCTAGACGCCACAAAAACCCCACAGCAACTCTGCGCAGAGGCGGCGAGGGTGTGCGGAATATAACGGACCCTTTACCCTTCCTCCCGAGAGCGATTAATCCTAGAGTGCGAGCGTGACTTCAATCATCGGCCATACCACCCAGAGAAAAGAGCTCTTCGAACTCGTTCGTTCAGACCGTCTTCCATCCGCGTTGGTTTTCTCTGGACTTCACGGTATCGGGAAAAATCTCGTCGCTCGCGAGGTCGCACGCCAACTCCTCTGCGAACGGAGGGAGTCCGCCCCGCAAGGCGGATGCGGCACCTGTAGAACCTGTACCCTCTTTGAAGCCGGCACTCACCCTGACCTCATGACTCTCTCCTTTAGTGGAGAGCACGGTGCTACCGTCGATGACATCCGAAAAGCGCTTGAGAAGATGAGCCTCAAACCGTTCATGGGCGGTAAGAAGGTTGCTATTCTTAACGACGCTGACGAGATCTCGATCGTCGGGGCAAATATCATACTTAAATCGCTTGAGGAGCCCCGCCCCGATACCTACTTCATCTTGGTCCTCGCGAATCCATCAAGACTTCCAGCGACGATCCTCTCCCGATGCCAACGGTTCTTCTTCGATCGACTCTCAACGGATGAGATCAGGGAGATTATCAACCTTCGCGGTATCCAGCAGATCTCTGAAGCGCTTACCCTGCTCGCGGATGGATCGGCCGCGTCTCTCGATTCGTTGCAGGCGCAATCGGATATGTGGGAGGATGTTCGTGGTGTTGTTGATCGCGCGTGGCTCGGCGATCAGGCGGTGGTCGCTCGAGCCGCTCAAGAGTGGGGAGCTGATAAGAATCAGATCAAGGGGCGCCTCACCTTCTTGCGAACCACGATACGGCAACGTCTGCTGACCACGAGCGCTGATTCGAGCGCTACGGCGGTATGGGCTACCGCGCTTCAGAACGCGCTCGACGCTGAGTACCTGATACTTGATCGACACGTGAATCCAACCCTGACGATCTTTAAGACCCTTCAAAGTTGCAATAGAGCGCTGTCGTCTCCCTATCAGATGACTCCTCGGCAACATCCGACCTTGGGGGAGCTGCTGATGGATGGGAGATAGGCGAAGGAGCATCGCTCTGGACTTTTCCTCCCGCTTGGCCGACACTTACCGACCTTAGGAGAACGTATGGAAAACTCATCAGAAAAACTCCCAACGACACAGGCGCAAAGCACCGAAGCAGCGCCAGTTCCAAGTGCACCAGCGGCAGCGCCTGCCGCTGAGGATCTAATCGATATCGATCTTTTTGCGCGAGTAAAACTTCGCACGGCGACTATCGTAAGTGTCGAGCTCGTTCCGAAGTCCAAAAAGCTCTATCAGATTCAGGTCGATGTTGGAGAGCTCGGCCCGCGGCAGATCGTGTCCGGCATCGCCCCCTATTACACCCCTGAGCAGCTCGTTGGGAAACAGATCGTGATAGTCGCGAATTTGAAGCCAGCTAAGCTTATGGGTGTAGAGAGCAACGGCATGCTACTCGCCGCTTCAACCGAGGGTGACGGGACGCTTGCACTCCTCACTCCAGACAAACCGATCGTCTCAGGCGCGCGCGTTCGCTAAACACGATGGATATTACCGACTCCCACACCCACCTCGATTCGAAGGAGTTCGACGAGGACCGTGCTGCTGTCATTGAACGAGCACGAGTGGCGGGAGTTAGCCGCATGCTGACCATCGGGACCGGTAAAGGTCTTGAGGGGTCTGGTCGCGCCATTGCGCTTGCAGAGGAGTATGCTTTCGTATGGGCAAGCGCCGGCGTTCATCCTCATGACGCCGCTCATGAGATCGACATGGAGCTTTTCGAGCAACGCGCTCGACACCCTAAGGTTGTTGCGATCGGAGAGACGGGGCTCGATTTCTATCGAGACTGGGCACCGGTTGACAAACAGTACGAACGATTCGAAGCGCAGATCGAGCTCGCAAAGCGGGTAAAGAAGCCACTCATCATTCACTCCCGCCAAGCGGGGGAGCAGAGCTTTAACCTCCTCAAAGAGAAGAACGCTCGCGATGTTGGCGGAGTTTTCCACTGTTTCGCCGAAAACGCGGAGTTCGCCGCTCGCTTGTGGGATATGGGGTTCTACGTGTCCTTTCCCGGTCTCCTTACCTTCAAAAAGGCACAAGAGGCTCGCGACATCTGCAAAGCTATACGCCTCGAGCAGATCCTGATCGAAACGGACGCCCCGTTCCTGGCCCCCGAGCCTCATCGGGGGAAGCGATGTGAGCCGGCTTTTGTTTTAGAGACAGCGAAGCGGCTCGCTGAAATAAAAGGATTGTCGCTCGAAGAGGTTGCGGCGATAACTACAACAAACACGCTCAAACTCTTCACTCAGATGAGGTAACGACATGGCCTCCCCTTCAGTTCTCGTCAACGACAGCGCGGGAATCGTCTCAATCACTATCAATCGCCCTGAAGCTCGGAACAGCCTCAACTCGCAAACCATACAGCTTCTCACCGAAGCATTTGAAGGCGTAACAACCAACCCTCTCGCCCGTTGTGTGATCTTGAGTGGCGCTGGCTCCGAGGCGTTTTGCGCCGGTGCGGATATCGCTGAGCTCGTACAGAACGCCGCCCCTTCGGCGCGTCGTGCGTTCTTCGATTCTATCGCTATCCTGATCGAGAAGATTAATCTCTGCCCCATGCCGGTTGTCGCTCGCGTGCACGGGTTCGCACTCGCAGGAGGATGTGGCCTCGCAGCAGCGTGCGATATCACCCTCGCCTCAGACGACGCGGTCTTTGGGCTTCCCGAGGTCGGTGTTGGCCTCGCCGCGATGGTGGTTATGGCTCCCCTCAGTCGCGTCGTACAGAAGAAGGCGCTCACCCATATGATCATGACTGGCGAACGTATCACCGCGAAGCGCGCCCTTGAGATCGGACTCGTGACAGCGGTTCACCCCAAAGCGTCCCTCGACAGTGAGACCGAAGCGCTCTGCAAAAAGCTGATCAAGCAGGGACCTCAGGCGCTCAAGGCATCAAAGCAGGCACTCCTCGATGTGACGGAACGTGAGTATCTTCCCCTCCTGCATGAGCTCGCGGATCGTAGCGCGCTTTTGAGCCTTGGAGCGGAAGCCACCGAGGGGCTGACCGCGTTCACACAGAAGCGAGAGCCTTCATGGCGTAAAGCATGAAACGCGGTATTCTCGGCAGACGGAGACACTCAACATGAAGATCGGCGCATTTACCATCACAGAGGTTATTCTCGGTCACTTTCGTTTGGATGGTGGCTGCATGTTCGGGTCGGTCCCGAAGAACCTCTGGTCTCGTAGCATCCCTGGGGATACCGAGAACTGCATCAACCTGGCGTGTCGCTCCCTGCTTATCGATCACGGGAAGAGACGCTTTCTCGTAGATGTCGGGATGGGCGAGAAGTGGTCTGACAAGCAACGGCAGATCTACGGCATCAAGAACACCCCTCAAGAATCATGGGGTTTTGATCCGAAATCGGTGACCGATGTAATCCTCACTCACCTGCACTTCGACCACGCCGGCGGCATCACCTCGCCGACACCGGACGGCGGTGTCGCTCTTTCGTTTCCGGACGCCACGGTGCATCTTCAAAAAGCGAACTGGGAGCACGCGAATAATCCGACTCTCAAGGATCGCGCCAGCTACCTTCCAGAGAATGTAACACCCCTGGCTAGCGCCAAGCTCGTACTCTACGAAGGCACCTCTGAGATCGTTCCGGGCCTCCTCGTTCATCGTGTCGATGGACACACGAAGGGGCAACAGTGGCTCGAGATCACCGACGGAACGAACAAGCTCTTCTTCGCCACCGATCTGATTCCAACAGCGCATCACGTCCCCCTCGCCTACCACATGGGATACGACGTCTGTGCGGAGACGCTTCTCGTTGAGAAACAGGCGTTCCTTGAGAGAGCACGCACAGAGAACGCCTTGCTCTGCTTCCAACATGACGCTGACACCGCCGCTGTTCGGGTGATCATGAACGAGCGCGGGCAGTATGCGGGGAAGGATGGAATTGCGGCGTTGAATTCGTAGTCCCTCAAGAACACGACAACCGGCCCCGGAGGGCCCGTGTCCCCACGGGCCGGAACCCGCAATGAAACGATCGTGCATACCCGGCCCGTCAGGAGACGGGCCCTCCGGTTCACCGCACCGCCTGAATTGTCATCAGCAACGATGAATACGAATTCGTAGCGCGCCGTCCCTACTCCCTCCGCCCCCTTCTCTCCTGATACCGCTGCGAGATGTATGAGAACGTCCCACCCCACAACGGTCGCAGCGAGGTCACACGAATGAGGAGTTGGTGGCCTCGAATACTCTCGACCTGCCGTACCTCTTTAAACGCAGGAAAGAGAAAGAGCATCACCCCCATTCGGAGGATACCTGACAGCATGAAGAGCGCCAGAAATTTAGAATGCGGAACCCATAGGCCGAGGTGTTCGACCCACACTTGTGGCACAAGGTGCACAACCCATCCACCAACACACGAACCACTAAAGACGAGGAACCCGTTGATGATAGCTTGATAGGCGACGCATCGGGCCCGCTTGGGCGGGGTCACCGCGTCAAACACAAAGTTGGCGGCGGCCAAGGTAAATCCCGCCCAGAAGATACCGCTATAGAATTGAATAAAGAGCACGTACCAGAAGTTCGATGATATCAACCAAAGAACTGGATTGAACGCCACTAACGTTCCGCACACCTTTAAGATGGTGCGATTGCCGAACTGATCGCTCATAGCTCCCCATGAACGCATCACCACGAACTGGGCCAGCACCGCGGCGGCTACCACGACAGTGTAATCAGAGTACGAGAGCGCCAGGTCCTTCAACATGTACATCGCGAAATAGGGACCGGAGATCGAAGCCGAGAAGTTCATGCAGGATACGAAAAACACGAACTTCACAAAGTTGGAGTATTTGGCACGGGCGATGAATTGCCAGAAGGTGAACTTCGATTCATCGGGAACGTGCAGCGACACATCGTCCACCCCTCTGAAAGCCGATGCGGAGGCCCACCGAGCAAAGGCAGAGAGGATAAAAACGAGAACGAAACCCCACGCCTCAAACCCAAACTCGTTGAACCAATGGATCGTCTGGCCCGCGAGCACCACGGCGCTAAAGGTGACGATCGCCATCCATTTATTTCGGAAGCCGAAGAACTCTCCGCGAGAGAGTGGCGGCAAGATATCCCCCACGAGACTATTCCAAATCGGAGCGATAAGGCCGATCGTAATGTGGTAGAGCACGACCACTCCGATCAAGGCGGTAACAGCCTTCGAGCCTGAATCGAAAAGAAAAGGTATCGAAGCGATTGGGAGTAACAGGAGGGACTGAAGCCGCATCAGACGTGAGACGATACCTCGTCGGCTCTTCGAGCGCTCACTCAGTCGCATCCCGATCGCTTGCACGACAGCGCCAACCAGTGGCGGTAACGTTGCAAGGGCACCGATCTGGAGCGGTGCGCCTCCAAGAAAAACGCCGAACGCGCCGAGGTAGGTCTCAGTCGCACCCATCTTGGCAGCATCCAGAAGACCTTCACGTACTAAACTTTTTGATGACCGTGTCGAGAGAAAATTCACGTTCCACTCAAGCCCATTTCCCTAAAGCTCACCCATTTCCCTAAAGCTCACCCATTTCCCTGAAGCTCACCCATTTCCCTGAAGCTCAACTGTCGGGCCATTCGTAATACAGCGATGATGGTGAGGCTATCCTTGATCTCCCCACGGTCGACCATCGCAAGGCACTCCGCGAACGGGACCTTCTTTACCTGAAGCTGCTCGGTGTGGTCAGGCTCAGCGGCCCCATGTTGCAGGCCCCGAGCAAGGTAAAGAAACCCCCGCTCGGACGAGAAGCAATTACTTAAATGTACCTCTCCACCGAGTTGCTCCCATGACTCCGCTTCGATGCCGGTCTCCTCACGCAGCTCCCGCTTCGCGGTAACCATCGGATCCTCATCGAGCTCAGAGCCACCCTCCGGGATCTCCCACGAGTACTCGTCCACGGGATAACGATATTGACCAACAAGGTAGATCTCGTTCTGCTCCGTGAGAGCGACCACTCCGGTCGCTATGCGGGTCTCGACCACGCCGTAGATGCCGGGCTTACCACCAGGGGTAATGACATCATCCTCACGCACGGTGATCCAAGGATTCGAGTATACGAGCTTACTGCCCCGGCGCTGCCAGGGATTTTTAAGGGTCATGATAACTCCGGAACGAGTTTGTTATATGAGAATATGTGCAGTTTATTCCATGTCGGTCTGGAATGCACTCCACAATGGTCTCAATTCCCCGTTTTCTGAAGGCAGCCCAGCCGCAAACCTCCCACCGGAGCGATCCACGATACACGCGAACCCGATCACCTTTCCTCCAGCGGCTCCAACCTTGACAGCCGCCTCGCGCATCCGGCCCGCGGCGTGCACCACGTCATCCGCTATAATGACCCGCAGGCCGACGAGAGGGGGGCCAAAAAGCTGTCCATCTTTCTGGAGGATCGCGACCTTCTTACCACCTGCAACGGAGGCCGCGAACAGAATCCCGCTATAGGCCAGCCCCACTACGATATCAAAGGTATCGTGGTCAACATCCCCCACCGCGTCAGCCGCAAGGCGGGCGAGGTCGCTCGGAGAGAGTTGAAAACAATCGTAAAAGACGGAACATGTCTGCCCGGTTGGGATCTGCGTCGGCTTGGGATAGGTAACGGATATCTTATCGATAATCTTCTTCGTCGTTTCGTCCATACCGCTCTCCGGTCACGTCCCCTACTTGTCAGCGCCCCTACCAGTATATCCGATTCCAGAAGTCGTGACAGCCACTGAAAGATCCCCACAAAATTTGCTAGGAGCGTTTGTATGTGGAGGCGATACCTTAGTGGCTGTCAGGACTTCATTTGGCGGATGAATATCGCTGTCGTTTCGAATCCCGGCTGTGGCGGTGGCATCTCGGGATCAACGACCAAATGCGTCGCCCGATGTGTCTGAAAACTAAATCCGGCGGCGTTCGCTATCTCGCTCATGCGTCGGTAGTTTTGAGAGTGTTCACGATGCAGAATTTCATCATCGGGACCGGCGCTCCTCAAAGGAAAGAGGTGAACGCGATCCGCCGCCACACGAAGAAGTTCCGGGAGTTCCCTTTCGAAAAAACTCTCCGTGGAGCAATACTTTGGCACCCCGTGATGGGAGAAGACGGTCGAGTATGATTGATCCGGAGCTCTTTTATAATCGAGGCCCAGTATTTGCCCGGCCGCGCATTCGACGAGCGTCTCGTTTACCCTGGAGATGGCGGCGTGTACGCGCGACTCCCACACTTCGGAGGAAACAGCTTCGCACTCGAACCCTTTCGGAAAAATTCGGGATGCCTGATACACCTCTCCAAGTTGCAGGAGTCGGTTTCGAATGCTCTCTATAAACCGTTCCCTGTTTCGTATCGGAGGAAGCTCGGTCGAATGAATCTCGATCCCACGCAGAGCGCCCTCAGCCGCCACCGTTGAGACGCTTGCGCCGACATCGAGCGCAGGCCGTTTAAACTGGAGGCATGAGGTGCGTAGAGAATCAAAGGTCAGGCCCAGTGGAGGAAGGACCTCCATCGCGAAGTGATTGCCGCTATAAGCTTTTGGATTCTCAAGTCGCTCCTTACCACTCGGCTCGCCGAGGCGAGGCCCTGAAAGGCGCGGATCTCTACGTTTGGCCCCTTCAAAGTGCCCCAGGTCTCGCAGCCGTTGAAAATGCATCTCGTTAATCATGAATTCCCTGTCGTCATATGAGAATCGACGACCCTCTCCCCTTGGTTTGATATGGTGCCACATTCCCGATTTGTTCTCTATCCTCCAGGGGGTCGCCTTTGCCAGATTTTTCAAATACTTGCGAGGCACATTGTCGTGTCGAAATGTGAAACAGCTAAGGCAACGGCATCTCTTCTCACGTGAGGATACCTTGATCGCGCAGAAAGCGCACACTCGCCGCACGAGACCACATCCCACTTGAGGCGGAGGTTTCGAGCACATGGTCGATGTGATGGGTCTTCCCGTCCCGGATAAGTGAGCGTACGGCTGAGGTCGCCTGCAAGACCTCACAGACCAGGGAACGGCCCCCTTTACGATTCACCACGAGCTCCTGAGCGATGACCCCCTCCAGCGTATCAGCGAGAACCGCTCGGATCTGCGGTTGCTGCTCAGCAGGAAAGACATCCACGATGCGAGCGACCGTCTTAGCCGCGCTTGAGGTATGCAGCGTTGAGATAACGAGGTGCCCCGTTTCGGCGGCTTGGAGCGCGAGGAGAATCGTCTCAAGGTCTCGCATCTCCCCAACGAAGATAATATCGGGATCCTCGCGCAGCGCTGAGCGAAGCGCGCTCGAGAACGAATCGACGTGGGTTCCAACCTCTCGTTGAGACACAAGGCACCGTCGATTGGTATGCACAAACTCGATCGGGTTTTCGATGGCAACGATATGCTTAGCGTCACGCCCGTTGATCAGATCAAGGATCGACGCGGCCGTCGTTGACTTTCCTGAACCGGTTGGACCCGTCACAAGCACGAGCCCACACCGAAGAGATGCCCACGAAACGACACTCTCAGGAAGACCCAGTGTGGCGAGCGGCAGCGGATGGCTCGGAACTCTGCGTACCGAGAGCGCCCTCCCTCCTCGCTGCGTATAGGCATGAATTCGCCACCGCTCACCGACAAGGTCATGTGCGGTGTCAATGTCGAGACCACGAGCGAAGGCATGACGCTGCTCCTCCGAGAGGAGAATGTAAAGCAGATCCGAAAATTGTGCGTCTGAGATCGGCTCAACGCAGAGTTCCGTAAGGACTCCATGCACCCGTCCACGAGGGCGGAAACTCTCGATCAGATGAAGATCTGACACCTCCATCTCTACCGCCTTTTGAAATAACTCCTCGTTAGTCATCACTCCCCTCCCCTTACCTTACCTTGCGCAACTTAGTTTCGGGGACTTGAGGAAAATGTTGCGCTGACCACCCCAAATACCGAGGACGAGACAGCGCGGATGCTGCGAGCTGCTCAGACTCCCGAGAGGGGTCTCCTCCACCAAAAGTAGACTTTCATGCAAGCAAAACAAGATACCCGACCAAAATCACCCTGGCGTTTGCCTCACATCTACCGAGCAGCTAGAATGCGGGTCCGGTTTTTTCCATGACGCTCTGGCGTGAACGCGCGATGCGCCCTCACGCGGGAGTGGCAACGGGTCTCTCCAAGACAGGCAAGGTTTTCATGAGGATTTAGACATGGATAGTTCTGAGGTAGTGTGCGAGCACACCAAGCGAGAGCGTGAGCAAGCCGCGCTACGTCGGCAGCAGATGGTCATAGCTGAAGCACTTGCGGCACACGAGGTCGGACATGCGTATGACGTTGCGGGGTACGACCGCAATCTTTTACAAGCGGCTGCCGATCATGTGAAGGCGGAGATCGCACTCGTTGAGAGATCTCTGGGGAAAGGCGGGAAAGAGGCCATAACCTCCCACCCTGAGCTGGCCCAGACCCTGAGGATGATGAAAGAGAACCTAGCCGACATTGAGCACCAGATCGAGGTGATTTCGGCGCGGATCTTGCTCCTTGCGCAGCTCCTCGACTAGCTCGCTGTTTGGGGGGTGGCACGGTTTTTTAGTCTCCTGAGATACCGTTGCCATTCCCCTCAAACGGATATACCCGACGAATCCCACCTCTTCACTTTACGGCCCTCTGGGTCGGTCGTATGATGCCTGTTCGTCCTCTTCCATGGAGAACCGTGGGATGGCGAGCTCAACCTGCCGTATGACCCCCACCTCGCTCACACATGCTCGGAAGATCCTTGGCCTGCACGGTTCCGCCGCGGGGTGGTTCCTTGCCCGTGAGATTCGAAACCACCCAAAGGCCCTTATTATCTGCGCCGATCGGAAAGAGGTCGAGGATATCCTAGAGGACCTCCGCTTCTTTCAAGGAACCGCCGGAGTATCTGTCTTTCCCTCGTGGGAGACCCTACCCCTTGAGCCCGTCTCCCCGGGAGTTGAGATCTCAGCGCAACGGATTCAAACCCTCTACGAGATAACGCACGCGCCATCGTTTAGCGTAGTGACCTCCGCCGAGGCGCTCGTGCAAAAGATTATCCCTCCAGATTACCTCGACCAACTGAAGGTCGAGATCCACGTCGGAAGCCTGATCAACCGGGACCCCTTCGTAGCGACCCTCATAGACGGCGGTTTCAATACGACCAAGAGCGTCACTCAGGTCGGTGACCTCGCCATTAAGGGCGCCGTTATCGACCTCTTCCCGGGCAATTCTCCACATCCCGTCCGTATCGAATTCGAGTTCAACAAGGTGGTCCGACTCGTCGCATTTGATCCTGAATCACAGCGTTCGCTCGGCGACCTCACCTCGGTCTCGATCCTTCCGGTCAAGGAGTTCCCCCTCCCCTCTTGGTACGCAAACGCCAAGGAGCGGATCACCGCGACCCTCAAGGAGCGGGCGATGGCGATCGGCACCCCACTTCGTGAGGTTGAAAAGGTTCTCCAAGCGCTTGATCAACGCGCTGAGTATCCGAGCCTTGAGCTTCTGCAGTACATCTTCGCCCCCGGCGTCACGAGCCTCATGCGACTCCTGCCGAAGGACACCATGGTGTTCGCCTTGGATTCGCATAAGATACAACGATCGCTTGAGGAGTTCCTTGAGAACGCGCACGATCGAGCGGCCCGACTTATCGATGAGCAGCACCTCATTCCAAAGGTCGACGAGGTATTCTTTGATTTCGACACGACCTGGCGCGAGGTCGCCGAAGTTACATCATGCGATGTGGGAGGTATCGACGATTCGGCGACCCATGACTCGCATGAGAACCTAAGAACCGAGAGCCTCCTCGATCTCGCCACCCAGATGAAGACAGCTGTCGGAAGCGGAAACGCTTTTCAACCGCTCAAGGAGTTCCTTGATATATGGCGACGCAAAAAATTCTCGATTGCGTTCAGTGTCGGATCCACATCGCGCGCGAAACGCCTTCAGAGTGTGCTCCTCGACATAGGTACCGACGCCCCGATCGTTGAGACGACCGCAATGGGATGGCTCACCACGCGCCGACCTCCGGTCGCTATCCTCGTTGGACACCTCCACGCTGGATTCCGACTTCTCGACGAAAAGATCGCCTTCATCTCCGAGAACGAGATATTCGGCGAACGCTCCTACCGTTCCGGATCCGCGCCACGAATCAGCGCCAAGCGACTCTTAAGCTCCCTCTCACTTCTCAAAGAGGGTGATCACATCGTTCACTTCGATTACGGCGTGGGATTATACCAGGGACTCAAGCACCTCACCGTCGAGGGTGTCCTTGGCGACTTCCTGCAGATCGAATACGCCGATAGCCGGCTCTACCTTCCCGCTCACCAGATCGGAAAGATTCAAAAGTTCGTCGCGGCCGAGGGACAATCTCCCCGCATCGATAAACTTGGCTCCACCCGTTGGGTCAACACCAAGCAGAAGATCCGTGACTCAATCGTCACCCTTGCGGGGGATCTCATACGACTCTACGCAACCCGCACCGTCGTGAAAGGGTGGCGGTACGAGCCGGAGGGCGCTGAGGATGAGCGTTTCGCCGACACCTTCCCCTACGACGAGACACCCGATCAGCGAAAAGCTATCCAAGAGACCCTCACCGATCTTTCAGGTGATAAACCGATGGACCGCATGGTGTGCGGAGATGTGGGATTCGGCAAAACCGAGGTCGCCATTCGTGCTGCCTTTAAAGCGACCCAACACGCCCGGCAGGTCGCGGTGCTGGTACCAACCACGATCCTCGTCGAGCAACACAAAAAGAACTTCGCCGAGCGATTTAAGGGATACCCCGTTAAGGTCGCGGCCGTGAGCCGATTCTATACCCCTGAGGAGAATCAAAAGACCCTCGATGCCCTCGCGCACGGCGATGTCGATATCATCATCGGTACGCACAAACTCCTGCAGCCCGATGTTCAGTTCAAAGATCTGGGGCTTCTCATTATCGACGAGGAGCACCGGTTCGGCGTTAAGCAGAAGGAGCGCCTTCGCGCATACCGCAGCAATGTGGATGTCCTAACACTTACCGCGACACCGATCCCCCGAACGCTCCACATGTCCCTTCTCGGCATCCGAGACATCAGCCTCATTCACACCGCGCCGGTCGATCGTAAGGTCGTTCACACCTATATCGCGGAGCGAGATGACGCCCTTATTCGAGACGCCATGCTTCGTGAGCTTCGAAGAGGCGGTCAGGTCTTTTTCCTTCACAACCGTGTCCAGAATATAGCACTCGCCACCGCAAAGCTCGCGGAGCTCGTACCGGAGGCCCGCTTTGACTTCGCGCATGGACAGATGAGCGAGACAACGCTTGAACGGATCATGAAACGGTTCGTCGATCGTGAACTAGACGTGCTCGTATCAACGACGATTATCGAATCCGGCTTGGACGTTCCGAACGCGAATACGATAATTATCGACAAAGCAGATCACTTCGGACTCGCACAGCTCTACCAACTCCGCGGTCGCGTAGGGCGCAGTAAGCGACAGGCGTATGCGTACTTCTTGGTTCCTCACATGCGCTCCCTCACCGGCGAGGCGCACGAGCGCTTAAAGGTACTTCAATCCCTCGACTCCCTTGGGGTTGGGTTTAATTTAGCGATTCGGGATCTTGAGATTCGAGGAGCTGGAAACCTCCTCGGCAAGGAGCAATCCGGCAACGTCCTCTCGGTGGGATTCGATATGTATTGCCGTATCCTTCAGGAAGCGGTCAGCGATATGAAGGGCGATGAACCGCTCCTTGAGGATATCGTCGATCCGGACGTGCGTATCGTGGGGGTCGATGCCTTCATCCCCGATACCTACGTGCCGGACATCGGAGAACGACTCGTACTGTACCAACGACTCTCAAACATCCGCTCCGAGGATGAGGCGTTTGACCTTCAACGGGAGATGGAGGACCGTTTCGGTCCGTGCTCCGTTGAGGTGGATAACCTGATGATACTGATGCGGTACCGAGGGCTCCTGCGTTGCTACGGAATAGTTAAGGCCGAGGTCACACCCCTTAAAGCATCCCTCACCTTTAGCCCCTTGGCCCTCCTGCGCGATGGCTATCGTCCCGGCCCGAATACCCGAGTCGATGGACTGAAAGCGCTCGGATTGGTGCAAAAGAACCCTCACCTCTACCGCTTTGGACGGAGCAACACCTTCACGATAGTGTTCGAAAAGGACGCCGATATCACCCTGCCGGAGCTCTACCGTCGTACCCAGCAAGCCCTAACACTCATAGCATTTATCCAACCCTGACTTGCGGGCCTCCAGGTGACCGCATAAGATTGCGCGATATGAAAAGGCTGGCTGCTCGCGCTCTCATCGTAGGACTTCTTTTCGCGAAGACGACGCCGTGCTTCGCTGCTCCATCAAACCTCGCGGAAAAGAAGGTTGGAGCGACCTCGCAGGAGATCGTCATCGACGCAATCGTCGGTTCGGTTGATGACAAGCCTATCACCCTGAGTGACCTCAACGCCCGACTCGCTCCACGTCGTTTAACGCTCGCCGAAGCGAAGAAGACCCCTGAGGCGAGCCTCGTTCTCGACCAGATCATCCTCGAAAAGCTCCTTGAAGAGGAGGCAAAGGCCAAGCGACTCAACGTCAGCGACGCCGAGGTCGATGAGTACATGAACGAGGTGATGCAACGGAACGGCCTCTCTGAGGTGGAATTTCAAAGTGCGTTGGCGAAGGAAGGTCGAAGTATCGCGACCTACAAACAGCAGATTAAGATCGATATTCTTAAAGCGAAGCTCGGGTCGTCGATGGCCCGAGGTGGCACGAGCGTAAGCGACTCAGAGATCGATGAGTACATCGCCAAACACCCGGAGCTCAAAAACGGTGGGAAGAACCTCAAACTCCACCACCTCGTTATCTCCAAGGAGGGACGGGCGATTGAGGATGTAAAGGCTCGCCTGATGCAGGTCAGCTCCGCCCTTGAAGGGGGAGAGAGCTTCCCTGAGGTCGCGAAACGGCTCTCCGACACCGCATCCACCAGCGAAGGGAGCCTGATCGGTGTCATACCACTCCAGGACCTTAGCCCAGCCATCGCAGAGGCGGTCTCCCCTCTTCGCGCCGGTCAACACACCCCTCCCCTTGAGACCCCAGCCGATATTCAGATCTTCTTCGTTGAGGAACGCCTTGGTGGCGGAGAGGAGAGCGACGAAGAGGTTGACGAGGAGAAGCTCAAAGATGAAGTTCGTCAGAACCTTCAAAAACAGAAGACAAAGGAGCGGCTCGACGCCTTTTTCAAGAACGATCTCTATAAGAAGCACGCCGTCGACAAGAGGCTTTAATTCTTGCCCCGGGGGTAGTATAAGGAGCGCACTATGAAGATTAATCCCGTTATCTTTCGCGAATACGACATCCGAGGAACCGTTGATACTGAGCTGACCCCTGAGTTCGCCCGCGTCCTTGGTCGAGCGTATGCAACGCTGGCTATCGAAAACAACATGAACCGGATCGGCATCGGGTACGATTGCCGACTCAGCTCACCGGGGTACGCTCAAGCCCTCGCCGAAGGCATGGCCGATGAGGGACTCGACGTCGTGATGTCGGGTATGGGACCAACCCCTCAGCTCTACTTCTCTGTATTCTCACAGGACCTCGGTGGCGGCATTCAGGTAACGGGAAGCCACAACCCCCCGAGCATGAACGGATTTAAGATCCTTCTTGGTAAGAAGACCCTCTCCGGCGCGCAGATTCAGGACCTCAAGACCCGCTGCGAAAAGGTGCTCTCCAAGCAACCTGGGGCGAAGCGCGGAACTATTTCAACCGTGGATATTCGGCCCTCCTACATCAGCTACCTGATCGAGAATTCGAAGCCTCACATGGGACCTCGCAAACTCAAGGTTGTGGTCGATGGTGGAAACGGTGTGGGCGGCATGATCGGACCGGAGGTTCTTCGTGGACTCGGTGTCGAGGTTGTTGAGCTCTTCTGTGATCCAGATGGCCGATTCCCAAATCATCATCCCGACCCGACGGAACTCAAGAACATTAAGGACCTCATTCAGGCCGTGAAGCAGCACAAGGCTGATTTCGGAATCGGTTGGGATGGAGATGCCGACCGTATCGGCGTCGTTGATGAGAAGGGTGATGTCGTATTCGGCGATATGCTCCTTCTTATCTACGGGCGCGCTATCCTTCAAGAGAAGCCGGGCGCTACGATCATCGGGGATGTGAAGTGCTCCAACACCCTCTTCTCAGACCTCAAGTCTAAGGGCGCAAACGCTATCATGTGGAAGACCGGACACTCGCTCATTAAGGGCAAGCTCCTTGAAACCCACGGAGATCTGGCCGGCGAGATGAGTGGTCACATCTTCTTTAAGCACCGTTTCTTCGGATTCGATGACGCCCTCTACGCTTCAAACAGACTGGTTGAGATCATGAGCCACCAGAAGGGATCGCTCTCGACCCTTCTCTCTGACCTGACTCCGATGGTATCAACCCCTGAGCTTCGCGTTGATTGCCCAGAGGATATTAAGTTCAAGATCGCTCAAGAGGCGCAGTCGGCCTTCAAGGAGTTCCAAGTCGACACAATCGACGGCGTGCGTGTTACCTTCGAACACGGATGGGGACTGGTGCGCGCGTCGAACACACAACCTGTGCTTGTGATGCGTTTCGAGGCTACCACTCCTGAGCTCTTAGAGAGCTACAAGGCAACGGTTATCGACCGTATCGAGGCTATCAAGGCACGCCTTTCCAAGGCAGCATAAGGGAAGCGAGGCAAAAGCAAGCGATAGCGGAGTTCTGCCCCTTACCCCAAGGACCGTTTCCGAGTGCTTGCTCGCAGAGGCGATGGGATCGTACCATCGGGTACCTCATGTCCACATGCGCGGTCTCCGAAAGAAAACTCCTCTCAGCGCGGTTCTTCTCCGCGCTTAAATTTTACGCCCTCGCGACGGGCTCGCCGATCGAACGCTCGCGAACGCTCGTCACCTTCGATTGTGAGATACCGAAGCGCGGCGCACTCATCCTCCCTCCTGATACACGGGAAGAGCCCGAGATGGTATGGATTCACGGAGTCGCCGCCCTTGGCCAACAACGACAGCGATTTGTCGACGCTATTAAAGCAGGCGAGATCCCTACCCCACTCTCAGCATCAACCGTACGCGGCAGCTGCCCACACGTTCGTTATCATCCCCTTGAGTCACTCCACGCTCGGGAACAAACGGTAGCTTCCCTTCTGGCGCTCACGAAGCCGCTCGTCGCGGCGGCTTCGAGGAGTCGTTGGGCGAGGTGCCCCAGCTGCGCTGAGCCACTACCCCTGTTTCACACCCCCACGGAGCTGTGCGGTCACCTTCTCACGACGCTGCGCGATAAGAACTGTCGGATACAGCTTGTCGGCCCCTCTGAAGAGATCTCGCCGTGGGCTACGGAGCAGGGCTTCACCATCACCGCACAACCTGAGGGTCGGGTCTCTGTTCGAGTTGATTCTCTCACATGTTCACCTCAGGCACTTGAAAGGGTCGAACCGATCCTCGCTTCAACGAAGCACCTTCCAAAGGCATGGCTCAACATTACGCACGAGCATGCAACGGACGAGTATGGTTGGAACGGCCGGTGCGCTCGGTGCGACATCACCCTCACACCCTTCAATCCATCGGCAGCCCGAGATCTGATCGAGCGCCCTGCGTCATCTCGCCCGATCCATGAGGGGTGTCGAGTAATCGACGATAAAGCACTCAGCGAACTTCTCTCGCTCCCGATAGTTCGAATCCTTAGCGGCCACACCGTACAAGAGCTCCTCTCCCCTCTTCAACGTGACGCCATACAGAAACTCTCACTTGAAAGCCTGACACTTACTACCCTCACCACCAACCTGGCGCCACAATCGCTCGCCGCAGTTGCGCTCCTCGATCTCGCGCACGACACAGGTAGGGCGGGCGAGCTTTGTCTCTTCACGGCGCCGGCCTCATCGTTCTCCAACGATCTCCTCCCATCAGTGCAGTCGCTCATCGAAAAGATCTCTCTCAGCAAGCCATTCGTGTGGATAACTGAGGCACCAAGTACGCTCGCAATCGGCTCGATTGCGCCGTCAGCAACGACACGATCTCGACGACTCGGCTCTCTCTCACTCAACAACCAACCTCTCCAACGAGTTGATATCGAATGCGGGCGATTGAATGAACTTCAGGTTCCCCTCCCCCTTCGGCATCTGCGCATCGCTCCGCTCATGTACGAAGCGCTCGCTGGAAAGAGGCACGAACTCGTTACATCCGAGGTCGAATGCCCCGTTACTCCCTTTCTCGTTCCACTCTTTCCCTCAGAACCAAGCACCACCAGGCTGGTGGCGCACGCACTCGGGGTTATCGAACCACTGACGAAGATGTTCGCGGCGTCGCATCAGGCGAAGATGCTCGGTCTGACCGCACGGGATTTTCTTCTTGGACAGATACGTCAAGTAGCCTCAGTGTGCGCTGCGTGCAAAGGAACAGGGATCGTCGTTACAAAGGCCCCCCTCAATTCCGCCTCGGATCCCTGCCATACCTGTTGGGGCGCTCGATTTCGATCGCCAGCCCGTGAGGTTACCTTCAAGGGGCGAACGTTGTGGGAGATCTTGAACGCGCCGATCTCCACCTCACAGGACACCCTCCGTGCCCTTCCTAAGATGAGAGAGGTCTTCGAACTCGTCACGATGCTAGGCTTGTCGGAGCTTCCCCTCGGTATGCCGGTCATCCTTCTCTGTGCGCCTCAGCGTAGGCTTCTCGCTATCGCTCACGGCATCCTTTCCGGAACGGTCTCACGACCTGCGATACTGGTGATAGAGGAGCCCTATGCTGGACTTTCGGATGAGCAACGAGGGGGCCTTATGACGGCGTTGGCTCATTCTGCGTTCAGTGAGCGCGTTAGTTGGCTGGCGGTGCTATGACGACAGCTCGTCACCGTGTGCTTACTATCCCCACGAGCTGACGAGCCCTACGACTCATGCCGCCTAGAAGGCTGCCATGTAATCGGGATACCTGTGATCCCACTCGGCCTGCCATCGGTGGAACCGATATCATAATTCTCGATCGCTTCCCCCTCTTTGAATCCGAGTCTTTTGAACCAATTCCGTGCAGGATTATCGGCGGCGACCATCCCACACACCACCTTGTTATCGCCCTCGAAATTGAGCGTCTCTCTAAGAAAGATCCCCCCAAGACCGAAACTATCGACAGTTGGACTCAGGTTAAGGGAGCCAAAATAGACTCGACCAGGCCCTTGTTCTTCGAAGCGGACGAATCCTTCGATGGTGCCGTTAATTTTAAGAAGCCAGAAACGACTCCTGGAGTCTCGCATAGCGTCCGTCAATCCATGCAGCAAGAACGCGCTAAACTGCGCAGGATAGAGCTTCGCCCCGTTATACCCCTGCATGGTAGCTAAACGCTCCCGTTCCTCCTCACTAAGGGAGTCTACCGATTCATAGGAGATGCTAATCTCCCCAATCTTGCTAGGGTCTATCGCGTGGCTACTCACAGCGGCTTTAAAGATGGCGGCGAATACCACTGAATCACCCTCAACCTGCCGAGCAAGTTCCACGAAGGGGATGGTATCGCCTCGCGTATCACCCTGATACGCTCTCAGCATCTCCTCCCAATCGATCAACAAACTATTGGCGCGCTCCAAGGTCTGCCTCTCCACGTGTCGAAGAAGGGTCGCCTCATCTTGTGGTGAAAGTTTGAGCTTCACAACCTCGTCCTTCGATGAGGACGCCGCATCAACGATACGCAGGAAGCCGTGCAAAGTAATCTCAAGCTCCTCTTTTGGTAACATAACAGCTAAACCGAGGAGGGCCATCGCGGCCTTCTCATTCTGCGCATACGCTATGAGGGAACGGGCGATCAACGGAGCTATCTCGTGGTGCTTCGCCAAGGCTGTGCGCAAGAAATACAAGGTCGATTCGTCGTAGTTGGCGAGAAATCTGAAGAGGTGGATCTGGCTCGCTCGCGGAATGGTATTGAGATCGATGCGCAGATTACGCTCAATGATAGCCCTCACTTCAGGATCATCGAGACACTCCATCATCACACTGACCTTCTTCTGGTCCCTGCGATGAAGCACGAGCCCACGAAGCTGTTCTTGAAATTTCGGATCCGTTCTGAAACTCTCCAGAACTTCGTCCTTCGATTGAAACTTGGGGTCCCCCAGAGCCTCTAGTATATCCCGGTCAGTGACCTCAAGCGGGATCGCTGTGAAGGGGAAGAGGTCCGGGTCGGCGGCCATCAGGTCAAACGACCGAACATCAAGCATCTCCAGGCGGGACGATACGCGAGCTTCAAGATGTTGCAATGCTGCCACGGTCGAATCGCGCAGCTCTCGCCACGCTTGATCATCAAGGTCCTCTAGTAATGATGCAGCACGCTCCATCAAAACACGAGAGGTCGGGCCCTCCTGATCGGCTACCTGTTCCTCAATACGATCCTCGTGACGATCGTAGATGTCATGAAAGCTTCGCAAGCGATCAACAAGGTCAGGAGGGAATTCGCCCTCCGGCGCTACCTCGACAACTTTGACAATCTCAACCATCAGGGCTGCTCTACGGGGGACCTCGGTCTCCACGGAGAATTGCTGGAGGAGATCAGCTACCCATTCCCGACCCTCTGTGTTCGATATCTTCGTCCGCCACTCCCACCCCGAAGGTTTGGGGTTGAGGAGATCGGGTTGTTCCGCGGCTGACAACGGGGGATAATCGACGCTGGCCTGTTTCTTGATAAGGCACGAACTCCGCTCTTGTGGGGTGTTTCGGTTAAGCGGTGTTCCTTCCACACGCGTCTGATCCCACCACATCCTGCCTTTACTGACACACCTCTCCAGCTCCCCCTTAAAGTCCCGTTCGAAGTGACCGAGTTTACGTGCCCACACGGTGTAGGAATCTTTGAGAGCGGAGATCCTTCCGATAGCCAACGCATCAAGCCGCGCGTCCCACCCACTTAGAAAATCTTTGAGCACTTCAAGCTTGTCGATGCTCGGACAAAATCGTCGCCACATCGCGACGCTTTGCGGATGTAGGTGCTCACTACCTCCAACTCCATCGAGCGTGTCGCGAGCCAGCGCCCTCATTATCCTCTCGTGTACCCCCAAGATCCAGGCGGCTTTGTCCTCTGATGTAGCCCAATCGGATGGCGCTGAGTCAAGGAGCTCCCGTACAACTCCGAGGGAGAACGATGCTTGAGGCGCATGCTCACGTTGAGTAACGGTGGCGTATCCTACTGGACGAAGGCTCTCCCCCTCGCATACCAGGACGGAGTCGCTACTCACCCGTCGAATAACGGGTGCTACGCCACATGAGTCAGGCGCGGCGTAGCATCTTCCGAAGAGCTCAACCTCGGCGCGCTCATGCGCCTCCATACTCTGTCGAATACCACCACGCGCGACCAGCTCTCCCGGCTTATGAATCGTTCGAACGGTCTGAGAGGCCTGCTGCACCGAAACACTGACCCCCTGGAGCACCATCTGGACGATAGGTCGTTTTTCGTGGAGGGCCATCACCCGGAGAGCAGCGCAGATGACGTGAGCCGACCACGATCCCTCATCGCGGGATACAGCGCTCTTCGCAGGCTCCCCTCGCTCAAGCGCATCGCCCCACGCCGCGACCGTTTTCAAAGCTGAGATAGATCGCAGCCGGTCCCGCAACGGTAGCGCATCAAGGTGGGGAGCTATCAAGGTAGCCAAGCGATCGCCAGCTGGGGTCGCTCCTGCGGAGCGATCAAGCTTTCCAAGCGCCTCGACTATAGACTCATAGATCGAACATGCACGTGCGCCTTGAGGAGGTTCAAGCCCAACACGAACCAGGGTTGCACCAAGATGCTCAAGAGGAATGGCTGGATGGCGACGCCCCCCAACCGTGTAGTCATCCCCGTGAGCTAATGAAGTGAGAATATCAGTAGCGAGGGACGCTCGCTGCGAGGGGCCCCCGCTCTCGTGGCCATCCGTCGGGGCACCAGGTCCCTGCGAATCCCTTGAAATCTCTTTAGTTCTGCCTGATTTCTCGATCATATTCCCCGCTCCTTATTATGAGGGGGGCTGGGCGCAACGTGCCGTTGCATCAGATCTAAGACGAGGACAGCGGCCGCCGCTGAGAGATACGGATACAACCACCTAATAGGATTTGTGTTTTAGTCCCTCGTCCCCTTCGTGAGACCAGCATATGCGGTCTCACGGAGGGTAGCCGGAATGACCTGCGCGCTCTTTATGGAGTGAGGATCTACCCGACCCCCCTTCGCCAACTCTCGAAAAACACCTCGAAGGTGGCTACCGTCCAGACTGCAATCGCACACAACGCGTTTAAGCAACCGGGCCTTTCCTATGCCCGGAGCAAACTCAACGATCGCTCTGATAACGTTCCCCGAGGTGATGGCGAAACACGCATGCTTCGAGGGGAGAAGGTTGCCCTCAAGATTGAGGTGCTGTCTCGAACGTACGAGCTCCTCAACAAGAAATGCTCGCGCCCGTTGTCGCTGACCGACACCGTCACAGCTCAGGAGTTGGAGAGGACCCGTATCGGACACTCCTGTTTGAGGCTCCTGCGCCAGCTTCGAGAGAACGGCGAGGCCGCGATCTCGAAGTTCGATGTCGAGGAAGCGGGTCGCTCGCAGTAGCCTCTCACCGATCCGCACATGGTGACTAAGGAAGAGCTTCCTTCCCTCCGGCGTGAGAGACACAGAGATACTTCGACGATCGGCGCTCTGTGTTTTCTTGAGCACAAGCCCGCGAAGCTGTAAGGAGTCACACTCACGGGAGAGGGACGATGCCGACAACGGGAATTTTGTGACGAGCTCCTTAAATGAGGAGGTCCCTCCGCTCCTCCAGAGGTCGAAGAGGATCTGAAAGCTCGGCAGCGACATTCCAGTGTCAGCGTAGCTCTCGCTCAGCATTCCCATGCAGGCGGTCAAACAATTAAAAGCCCCCACCATATCACGCTCAACCAGCGCGAACGGGCACATATCGTCAGCAAGCGCGGTGAGTAGCTCCAACACCTCACGGTTCTCCTTGGGGGGGAGTCCCGATGACAACATTTTAGCCAGCTTAACAGACACAGCCTCTGCTTCGGAAGCCACACGCCTCCCGGCGGCGGTGAAGAGAATAAACTTCGACCGTCCGTCGTTGGATGCACGCTCACTTTTTACGAGCCCCCGCTTCGTAAGCGCCGCCAGCAACCGAGAAACCCGATGAGGGGGAAGCTGCAAGTATCGACTCAGGGAGGTTGGCGTCAGGTTCGGGACGCTCACCATGATTGCCAGGGTGATTGCGTCAACCGGATCAAGCGCTGACTTCAACTCAACACGCGATCGACGATTGCGCCGTTGAACGAGAAGTAACATCTCATGCAGGCGAGTACCGATATCTTCTGATTCTAAGCGCATAAATGGAGGATACCACGTGAGGGGTGAACCGCTCTACTCACAAAGATTTCGGGTTCGAGGGCGGATCTTGTGAGCAACACTGTACAGATTCTGAAAGTGCGGCCCTCTGGTAATGAGCACATTCTATGGATAGCACCGAACTCGGTCGACGTCCCACATCAACGGTTACGCGCGTGTCAGGGCTAGCCTGTACCTTTTTTAGGCGACGAAGTTGTTCCGCTCTCACGGCATTCCAACTTTCCTGAACGTACCAAGCAATTCGACGAGAGATGTTGCGAACTGGCTTGCTATCCTCCTTGTGAGCGGCGAGAGATGGACGACGCTAGGGGATTCCCGTAGCGAGGTGGGTAAACGCCGTCGCAGGAGGCTGTGAAGTGGTGGACCCTTTTCGGGACGTTTACGTTAACGAGCACGTTAACACGCACGGGGGCTCATATATATCAATAGGTTAGGAGCAACACCCTAGGCAAGCTCGGCCAAACTCATAATTCACACACGTGAACGTTTACGTGTTTAGCTAAATGGCGCGACCACTTGTAAGGTTTTGCCTCCCTAGAGCACATCCGAACTGATTCGAACCATAACGTTAGATGAATGGTGAAAAACCCGGAAGCAAGGGGTGCGCAACCTATAGCCACAAGGTGTCAATGAATAAGCTCTATCGCTCAAAACAGGGTCAGAAGGGAGAGGCTGAGATCCTCCTCTTCGTAACGGTCTTGGTTATCTGCTGTTCAATTTCCGGCGCACTCTGGCTATTCGGATGGGTCAAGGACACCAAAGACGGCAAGGTGGACCGACGCCTCGCCGCGCAGATCGCGCGACAGACACCGGCCCCTTTCGTGCCGCCGCTCGACCCCGGAGAGTACTATGCGTCCTGTAAGAAGTCGCTGTGGAGCGCTCTCTCAAGCAGCGCTCCGTGCGAGATCCTCCCGGAATCATACCGAGAGCTCGAGATCACACCGTAAGAGCGATGCTAACCCTCTTTCTTGGTGTCATCGACCGGTGGAGCCTCCTCGGAGCCACCCGCCAAAACACTCATTATGTTATGTGAAAAGATGTCCTGATTAACGAGCGCTTTTGCGTTCTCGTCGAGAAGGACCATCACAAGGGGTAAACAACCTGCGTCGATAACAGCGACGGGTCCCTTGGTCTCGCAGTAATTTTTGATGAGCCACTGGAAATCTGGATCGTTGATTTCGTGGGGGAATATGCCTCTAGCCATATATTACTCCTCCGTGAGTAATAGGTTTAGTGCCGTAACACCTTCGTCTCTTTGTAACTACGGTCGCCACAACACTGTCCTGTAACTTCAAGAGAATCGGGCCCGCACAGATGGGCCAGATTCGGTAGGCACCTTTGTGGGAACAGCTCACTGCCGACTGCCCCCTTGTGCTTGAGCGGCGGACTTTCTATCGCCGCCTCTATAGAACCAGTCGGATGGGAAGTCGCGAAACTTGAGCACCTTTGTCGAATGGGCTCGCACCGGGCGAAAGCACCCCAACCTATTGATCCTAATGACTTTTAAAGTCTTAGGGCGTGCTACTTTTAGCACCGGGCACGTGTGCACGACCCGTGTGCCAACGTGGCAAAAAACCGAAAACTTGGTTTGGCCCGATCAATACGGGGGCTACTCCCTTGAGAAATCCCCCTGGGCACCCTACACTCGAGGCTCGCGGGGTGGCGCTCAAGGTGCTGATTTTACTGTCTCATCCACACGAACCGCTTGGTGGATGGACGGGGGCACAGAGAAAGAACCAATCCGGGGGCGCTCCGTGCGTACTCGTTAGAACGAGGGAGCACGTTTCGCGTTATCGTCAGAGAGAAGTCCGCGCACGGTGTGCGCACCTCTGAGCGGCCATATAATGGTTATTTGTTAAAGTTTCTACAGATGTCCCAGTCCGACCACACTACGTCAGAACAGATCGAGGAGATCGCAGCGACGATCTACAGCCCAAGTGACCATCCGATTCGCAAGAATGAGATCGATGACGATGCTCGAAAGATCGTCTACCGACTTCAACGAGCTGGATTCAAAGCGTACGTCGTCGGCGGCGGTGTGCGCGACCTGGTACTCGGGAAGACCCCAAAAGATTTCGATATCTCAACCGACGCGACACCTCGCGAGATAAAATCCCTCTTCCGTAACTGTCGGATTATCGGTCGTCGCTTCAAGCTCGCTCACCTCTACTTCGCGCACGGTAAAAATATCGAGGTATCCACATTTAGAGACACGGTCGAGCCGCCTGAACCAACTGAGGGAGAGCAAACAGCGGCTCCGGTAGCGAGCGACAATATCTACGGCACAGAGGCGACGGACGCGTTTCGGCGCGATCTTACGATCAACGGGCTCTTCCTCGATGTCTCAACCATGGAGATCCTCGATTATGTTGGAGGGATGCAGGATCTTAAGGACGGTATCGTTCGAGTGATCGGGGACCCCGCCACTCGCTTTGGAGAGGACCCGGTTCGGATGCTTCGGGTCGTGCGACACTCCGCTCGAAACGGCTTCCGGATCAACAATGGGTGCTGGGATGCCATTCTCGCCAACTCAAACCTCATCACTCAAAGCTCGCAGGTTCGAGTATTCGACGAATTCAAGAAGGACTTCACCTCTGGACATCTTCTCACGATCCTGCACCTCCTTGGCGAGACAGGACTACTGGAGTACATCCTTCCTGAACTGCTTGAAAATAATGGCAGACTTCTTAGCGCTGAAAGCGATTTCAGCCAATGCCTGGAGCGTATCGACGACCTCGTCGCTGAGGATGAAGCTCCTTCGACCACCGTCATCCTCACCATTATCGCTATGTTTATTGCGGGGGATTCAGTGTGGCTTGCTGACCTCGCTGAGCGACTTCCTGAAGCGTCAGACCTTTCAGAGCGTCTCGCGTCGTGCTTCACCCGGCTCGTGGTTCCTAAGAAAGAGCGGGAGCGAATTCAGCTTCTTCTTGGACTGTGGTCGCGCGTTCGCTCGGTAGCACCAAAGGCGCTCAAGGTTAACTCCTACAAGCGCTCATCCCTCCTTCCGGATCTCATATCGCTACTTGAGGTAACGTGCCTCTCGAAGGAAGATGCTCAGCGTATTGCCCTCTTGAAGCCCCTCCTTCACGAGGCTGGAGATCATGGACACGACGGACACCACCATCACGGAGCTCGTCATCGTCCTCAACGAAATCACCGCTAGCGCTCGACTAATACATGACGAACACGCTCAGAACGAATGACGTAACGAAACAATACGGTGGCCGTAAGGTTGTGCACGGCGTATCTATCTCCGTCAACGCCGGGGAGATCGTTGGATTACTCGGACCAAACGGCGCTGGCAAAACAACGACCTTCTACATGTGCGTCGGAGTGGTTGCACCTGATACCGGAAGCGTTACCCTCAACGGGTCCGACGTCACAAAACAACCGATGTACGCGCGCGCGCACCTCGGAATCGGCTACCTTCCCCAAGAGGCGTCGGTCTTTCGCAAGTTAACGGTGAAGGAGAACGTTCTTGCCATCCTCGAGACGATGGACTTTCCCTCCTCGGAAGCGCGGCAGGTTCGACTGAGAGAGCTTCTTGAGGAGCTTGGATTGTGGGGACTCCGAGATAGCATGGCGAGTGCACTCTCAGGAGGAGAGCGACGACGTGTTGAGATCGCGCGGTGTCTCTCTCGAAATCCACAGTTTATCCTCCTCGATGAGCCTTTCGCAGGTATCGATCCCCTCGCCATCAAGGATATTCAAGAGCTGATCTCATCGCTCCAAAAGAAAGGGATCGGTGTTCTCATCACCGATCACAACGTGCGAGAGACCCTCGGTATCTGTACTCGCGCATATATCTTGGTGGATGGACGGGTCCTTGAAGAGGGGAGCCCCTCCGCCATCGCGAACTCTGAGAAAGCGAAGCGGTACTACCTCGGCGGGGACTTTCGCCTGTAGCCACCTCTTTGCTGTACAAAACCGCGACACTCGCGGGAGATCCCTGTACATACGGGGGCTACTTTGCACCTGAGGCAACGACTCGTTCCGCAGTATCAAACAAAGCCAAGCCTTTGATGCCGCTACATTTTTAGCCCTAACCACTCACGCTCGGTCACGATGTGATCGATTTTTGCATGGAGGGGGCACTTTTCTACGTTCGATCGCCCCCACTTTGGTCATCTATTAACAAAGGGACTGCACTAGAATGCTGTCCCAATGAGGTAAACAGGACGGTATGGGTTTAGAAACAAAGCTCGTTCAAAAAATGGGTCAATCGCTCCTGATGACCCCTCAGCTTCAGCAAGCGATCAAGTTGCTTCAATTGGGGCGACTTGAATACAAGGAAGCTATTGAACGGGAGCTGTTAGAGAACCCAGCTCTTGAGGAGATGCGCGAAGAGGTTCAAGCTCACGGACTTCCAACACCGGAACATCAACCTCACGAACCAACGATCCTCTCAAACCCCAACACAAGCGGCATCTCAGACGAGTCATTAGGAAACAGCACTGCGATTGAACCCAAAGCTGATTGGGATGATTTCTCGGACGCATTCACCGACTATCGAGGATCTGCGTCATCAAAGGGACAATCAGACCATGACGAACGCCCCCTACAAGAGGTAGCCTCAACAGCGGGAGAGAGCCTTGAGCAACACCTCCTTAACCAAGTTCGTCTCCACGATTTTTCAGCGCAAGATAGCCTGATCGCCCAACACATCGCGGGCAACCTTGATCGCGATGGCTACCTGGAATGCTCCTATGAGGAGATCGCGGCGGCGACCGGGAGCGACGTTGAAGACGTCGCGATGGTTGCGGATACACTGCGCTTCTTTGAGCCGGTCGGCTCATGCACCCGCTCCCTCCAGGAGTGTCTCCTCACCCAACTGGAGTTTCGAGGCCTCGGGGAAAGCCTTGAGTCACGCGTCATTAAAAATCACACGGATAAGCTGGAAAAACGCAAATACGACCTGATAGCCAAGGCGGAGCGGGTTTCGATCGATGACGTTGCTCGCGCAATTCGATCGATTCGGACCCTTGATCCGAAGCCAGGACGTGCGTACTCCGATGAAACGACGCGGTACGTGGTGCCCGACGTGTACGTCCAGAAGGTTGGTAATGACTGGGTCGTTACCCTCAACGAGGAGGGCATCCCCCGTCTTCGTATCAGCCCGTACTACTCTGAACTTTTGCGAGAGCCGGACTCCTCAAATAAGACCTACCTGACCGAACGCCTCCGCGCCGCGTCGTGGCTTATTAAGAGCATTCAGCAACGCCAACAAACGATCTATCGAGTCACCGAAAGTATCATGAAGTTTCAACGACCGTTCCTGGAGAGCGGAATCGAGCGCCTCAAACCTCTTGTCCTCAAAGATGTCGCTGAAGACATAGAGATGCACGAATCAACCGTGAGCCGTGTGACCACTGATAAGTACGTGCACACTCCCCAAGGTATCTTCGAGCTTAAATTCTTCTTCACCTCCGGCATTAAAACCTCCAATGGAGATATCTCGTCATCCTCCGTAAAGGAACGAATCAAATTTATTATCGCGGCGGAAGCTCCCGCTCACCCAATTAGCGATCAGCAGATCGTGGAGACGCTCAAAAGCGAGAAGATAGATATCGCTCGGCGCACCGTGGCGAAGTACCGCGAGAGCCTTGGAATCGCCTCATCGTCTCAACGAAAAAAGATCCTGTAATTAAGCTTCGGTTATTGGTGCAACTACGAGACTCTCTGAGAGCCTCGCGGCCGAAGCAAAAGCCTCAACGCGTCCGTTTTACTCAGCAAAATAGGTTACCAAACTGATTAGACTTAAACGTTCATGTTTACCGTAAATCCCGCCGAATACCATGTTGTAGGCGATACCATGGGGACACCATCACCATCTCGACGGAGCGAATTTCCACAACGCGCTGGTACCGTCGCACTTTGTTCTTTACTTTCACAAACCAGGCTGGATAACCTGAACGTGGGGATGCACATTGCGTCTAGAGCTTCGAATTTCGAATACGCGGCTAGCGAAGCACGTCTAGGTCTCACTGTCTGCGTGCAGATGCAAAAGTTTTTACTAACGTGTAGTGTATAAGAACGGAGAACGTATGGCTGACTCAGCTAAAGTAATCAACGTAAGCATCGCATTTCTCAATATCGACTCGACCGACGCCATTAAGCAGTATGCAACCGAAAAGGTGAAGCACTGCGTTCAAAAGTTCGCCCACGCGGATACTGAGGCCCATGTGGTTCTCAAAGTGGAAAAGACCCGCCAGATCGCGGAGCTCTCGATGCACCTCTCGGGGCACGACTTTATCGTCAAGGAGGAGAGCGATAGTCTTTACGCGTCGATTGATAAACTGACAGACGCCCTCTCACAACAACTCCGCAAACACAAAGAGAAGGTTACGAAACACCATTGAAATCCTCGCTTCGATTTGACCACATCAACTCACTGATCATCGTGACAGGCCTCTCTGGCGCAGGGAAATCCTCCGCCATGGCCCTGCTCGCGGACAGCGGGTACTATGTGGTCGACAACCTCCCCGTTCCCCTTCTTGGACAGCTCTTTGATTTCTCCAAGGGTGCTGTCGCTCGATATAGAAACACCGCTCTCCTCATCGACGTCGATTCACGGGAGAGTCGGGTGCAGCTCCTCTCGATAATCGAAAGCAAGGGGAACCGCCCAAGGAATCTCAAGGTAATCTTCCTTGATGCGGACGATCAGTCGATCGTCCGACGCTACAGTGAAACACGACGCCCCCACCCTGGCTTCGACGCGGAGAAGGACACCACCCTCAAGGACACTATCTCGCGCGAGCGATCCCGCCTTCAACCGATTAAGGAGGCTGCCGACCTGCTCGTCGATACCTCAGCTTTCAATATCCACACCCTGCGTCGGGAGCTGAGGCAGTTTTTGGACTCGTTAGGAACCGTCGGGCGGTCAACGATGCGTATTAACTTCCTCTCTTTTGGGTTCAAACACGGCATCCCCCTCGACTGTGACCTCGTGGTGGACGTACGCTTTTTGAGAAACCCGCACTTTGTGGAGGAGCTACGACAGCAAGATGGTCGAGACCCAGCGGTTCGTGATTACGTCTTTGGGACCCCCGAGGCCACGGAGTTCGTGGAGCGCTACTCGGATCTTCTCGCCTTCCTCCTTCCCCGGTACCAGGCCGAGGGCAAGGCCTACCTCAACGTTGGGGTAGGGTGCACCGGGGGTAAACACCGCTCAGTCGCCATAGCCGAGGCGCTGGCCAAGCGAGCCGACACGAGACACTACTTGGTAAGCGTTAAGCACCGGGATATCTGACCCCGTTCCCCTCCTTTCGCCCCCAATCCCTACCCCCCCTCATCACTTCGCCCTTGCCGGGTCCCCACCACCGTTCTATCCTCCCACAAACCGATTACCTTTAACCAAGGAGCCCCCACGTGGCCACACAACAATACCTCTTTACCTCCGAGTCAGTGTCAGAAGGTCACCCAGACAAGGTCGCTGATCAGTTGAGCGACGCGGTGCTGGACGCTTTTCTTAAGAACGATCCCGCAGCGCGCGTAGCGTGTGAGACCCTCGTCAAAAACGACGTGGTGATCCTCGCCGGTGAGATTACATCCTCGCAGACGGTGAATTACGAAAAGCTTGCCCGTTCCGTTATCAACGAGATCGGCTACAACGATCCAGCGCTTGGATTCGACGGACAGAGCTGCTCGGTGATGACCTTCATTAGCCAGCAATCACCTGACATCAGCATGGGCGTTAATGATCACGAGGGGCTCTATAAAGAGCAAGGCGCCGGCGACCAGGGGCTCATGTTCGGATTCGCATGCAACGAGACGCCGGAGCTGATGCCTCTCCCAATCTCTCTCTCGCACCAGTTAGTGAAAGCTCTCGCGAAGGCTCGCCACTCTGACAAGTCGAGCTTCCTCAAGCCGGACGCTAAGAGCCAAGTAACGGTGGAATATCGAGACGGCAAACCACACGCTGTAGACACCGTCGTTATCTCGACGCAACACGCCGAGAGCGTCTCCCTGAAGGATGTCGAGGAATACGTGATCGAGAAGATCGTAAAGAAGGTTATCCCTGATACCTACCTCACGCCAAAGACACGCTACCTCATCAACCCAACCGGTCGGTTCGTTATCGGCGGTCCAGTTGGAGATTGCGGACTCACCGGTCGAAAGATCATCGTGGACACCTACGGTGGCTATGCCCGTCACGGTGGAGGAGCGTTCTCAGGAAAGGATCCTTCAAAGGTAGATCGCTCAGCAGCATACGCGGCTCGCTATATCGCGAAGAACGTTGTGGCGGCGGGACTTGCTCAGAAGTGCGAGGTGCAGGTCGCCTACGCTATCGGGGTGGCGAAGCCTGTGTCGGTATACGTGAATACCTTTGAAACCGGCACGGTGCCGGAACAGACGATCTCAGCGGCGGTACAGGAGGTTTTCGACCTGACCCCTCGCGGAATCATCCGCTCCCTTGACCTCCTGAAGCCGATCTATCGCGCGACCTCAACCTACGGCCACTTCGGTCGGGAGGCTAGCGCCGATGGCAGCTTCTCATGGGAGAGAACCGATAAGATCGAGGCTCTTAAGGCGGCGGTTAAGTAAGCCACGAAGAGAAATCCGGAGGGCCTGTGTCCTCACAGGCCGGTAATGACCGAACGTTTCGATTGCGAGTTCCGGCCCGTCAGGAGACGGGCCCTCCGGATTGCATTCTAACTACCCCCCGACCGCCCATACACTCGAGCGAGATCGGAACCCTCAAGAACTTCAGTCGCCTTCGCCTCAATCTGACGAATTCGCTCCCTGCAAACTCCCAATCGTTCGCCTATCTCGCGAAGGGTCAGTTCACCCCCACCGTCCAGTCCGAATCGCAATCGCATCACTTGCTGCTGTCTTGGGGTCAATTCTTCGCGAAACACCCGTGCGATATCATCTTTGCGTCGCTGAGCATCCATCTCCCGCTCGACGACCTCCGACGGCGCTTCGCCCGTGTCAACAAGTGTATTCATCCACCCACCGTGCGCTGGTTCTTCCGATTTGCCTCCCTCAATCGACACAACCGGTAATGACAAAAGCCGCATCTCCCGCACCCATTTCGCGGTGATAGCAAATGGGAGTTTTCGTCCCTTAAATGCGCTCTCAATCTCCTCAGGAGTTGGAGACCGCCCCTCCCTCCGTTGAAAGTCCGTCGCGAACGTATCCACCTTTCGAACCATATTGAGAGTTGGACCCGGTATCCGGATCGTCCGCGCTGATGTCTCAATCACCCGAAACATGGTCTGACGAACCCACGGGGTCGCGTAGGTTGAAAAACGCCACCCTCGTGAAGGGTCATACTTTTCAACCGCGGTCATAAGGCCGCCGACCCCCTCCTGAATGAGGTCCTCTATCGAAACCCCTCTGTCGACGAACCTCTTCGCTTGATTGAAGGCGAGCCGAATGTTGCGGGTCACTAAGATCTCTTTGGCGGTCAGGTAATCCTGGTGAGCGCAGCACACCCGCTGCCATTTTCCGTTAAGGGATTGGTAGCTTTCGCCGGACACCTCAAGATGCTCCCGCAACGCATCCGCGTGCGTCTCCCTCTGCAGAGGGTCCCGGCACCTCTTAACCTTGGAATACAACGACCGCGCTGTCATCACGTACTCCTTGCTTTGAGAGAGAAACTCCTCACGGAACGCAGGTCGTATCGGGACTTCAGCAAGGAGACGGGAGATCTTCTGTCTGAGACGTTCAGCGTTTTCGTCACACTGAGCGGTATCGAGGTGTGGTTGGGTAGGCTCTCCTTCGACAAGTCCATTTTTGGCGAGACGCTCGAAAAGCGCTCTTACGGTCTGAATGTTACCAACCAACAATCTGAGTACGGCTCGTTTAAACTCAGGAGGGTCTACCGTGCTGATGTGAACGATGCGGGAGTTTTGATTGATTGCACCCTCCGTAGGGACCTCATTCATAAGGTTGAACGCATTTCGAGCCACGGGCATCAATGAGAAGAGAGCCTCGTACAGCTCCCTTCGACACGCCACGACCGCCTTCGCAACCTGTTGCTCCTCAATCGGGGTCAATAGCTTGTACGGCGCTAGCTGTCGACCCAGGAGAGCCACCGAATGGATCATCGGTTCGACTGGATCCGGAGGCATCTCCTCCGCGGATCCCGCTCGAAGGTCAGCGACGATAAGATGTCGGATCGACGCGAGCGCTTCGCCGCGTCGTGGCGTTCGTAGCGGAAGATCCCATCGCTCCAGATCACCTGGCCGCGCCTCTTCCCGATGACCTTGTATTGAAGTTCTTTTGGAGTTCGATACCGTCTTGTCCCCCACTGAGCTTCCCCCCCACTACAAAGCAGTCACAATACCATAACTGTCAGCACTACCGTGCTAGAAACCGGACCCGCATCCTACACCACACAAGCACCCTAAAACGAAGAATCTCTCTTAAAGTTGGCTATTTTTACACTTTTAGTGGAATATGGGCCTGTTTTAATTCATAGACAGGCAAATTAGGGTACTATCAAGCGGTATGAACTCATCCATGCCCCCTGACAGGG
>Ga0214921_10000697_pt1 | contig 60524 bp, 54 predicted proteins | sample LL1505_MetaG_FD_177992 | JGI IMG/M metagenome (GOLD analysis project Ga0214921, IMG submission 177992) | Freshwater microbial communities from Lake Lanier, Atlanta, Georgia, United States - LL-1505 | ecosystem: Environmental > Aquatic > Freshwater > Lake | place: USA: Georgia | collected...
AGTCGTCGAACCTGTGGTCGAACCAGTCGTTGAACCTGTCGTTGAAGCTGTCGTTGAAGCTGTCGTTGAACAAGTTGTAGAACCTGTCGTTGAAGCTGTCGTTGAACAAGTTGTAGAACCAGTCGTTGAACAAGTTGTAGAACCAGTCGTTGAACCAGTTGTGGAACCAGTTGTCGAGCCAGTCGTCGAACCTGTTGTGGAACCAGTCGTTGAACCAGTTGTGGAACCAGTTGTCGAGCCAGTCGTCGAACCTGTCGTTGAACCAGTTGTCGAACCAGTTGTCGAACCAGTCGTTGAACCTGTGGTTGAACAAGTCGTCGAACCTGTTGTTGAACCAGTTGTCGAGCCAGTCGTCGAACCAGTTGTTGTCGAACCTGTCGTGGAACCTGTGGTTGAACCAGTTGTCGAACCTGTGGTTGAACCAGTCGTTGAACCTGTGGTTGAACCTGTGGTTGAACCTGTTGTGGAACCTGTGGTTGAACCAGTTGTGGAACCTGTGGTCGAACCTGTGGTTGAACCAGTCGTTGAACCTGTGGTTGAACCAGTCGTCGAACCTGTGGTTAAAGTAAAACATGTTGTATTTGAAACACCTGTCGAGGATGAGGAAATCACAATTCAGTTACAAGATAGAAATAATGCACCATCAACTAACAACAACAAACCTCAGCAAAACAAAAATTTTTCTTTCAACAGAATCATCAAACCAGTTAGAAACCAATTTTCTAGATTCAAATTGTTTTAATTTTTTCAACAACATTTGGAACTAACGTATATTATTATGTAAATAACATAATAATTTACCTTATTATTTTTCATGTAAAAGTTTATCACGAATCAACATTAAATCTTCCCGAATTACTGGTTCTTTACCTACCTTGTATTGTAATAATTTAGCATTCTTTGTTCCCAATAATAATCTTTTTAATTCTTCATTTTGAGAGAACTTTGCATATAACGCATCATTGTTTTCTTTTTCTTTACGTTTTCCATAAAATTCCGCATCTATTTTCACCTCAACTGGACGAACTAATGTTCCCTTGTACTTTCCGGTCGTTCCTGCTGCTGCTTTTGCCATTTCCGGATTTTTTGATAATTCCGTCCCAGATTCCATGCTGAAAGACGTGTAAAACTCCGGATTATTTTCCTTGAATTTCGAACCCTGATAATAATGTTCAACACTATTCCACCGTTTACCGTCCAATGTAAATGGTTGTATCCAAAAGTTATCTAATTTACGGCGCCAATCGGGTATAGCTATTAATTCAGAAAAATTTCGCAACATGGTATCATCAGGCATTTGTTCGTGAACGCCTTTACCAGGTAATTTTTTAGCAGATGATTTATCATAAAAGACAAATACTATATTTTCATCGTATAAGCCTCTTATCTTTGCCTCAGACAATTCCTCAAATTTCGCTTTTTCTACAGGCATTGACCCAGAAAATTCATTTTTTTTAAATTGTATAAAATCGGGAATTAACGAAAAAAGACCATCGCTTTTTTCCATACATCGATTCACAATCATTTTTTTAATATCATACGGTATTTCTTTGAATTTGAATATTTGTTTTTTCTTGTACCCAACCAAATTATAATGCCAACCACTATTTTCCAGAATAATATAATAATCTGGCATAAATTCACCACGTGACTCCAATATAGGGTCATTTAATTCACCACAATTCAAGACATTTGCGTAATCCTTTTCTTTATACGCTTCATTTGATAATAATATAAATTTAATATTCAATATACGCTCTAAAGTAGACAACGCCCACTTTTCACCCCAAAATTCACAACTTTTTATTTTTTCTTTGAATTTATCCAATGTATCAATATCTTTCATAAATTTCACATCTTGCGAAAGCTCTGATGTTACCTTTTTCTCTCTTAATATTTTTTCTCTTTGGTCATTTATTGCCTTGGCAGAATCAATCAATAATTTTTTTTCATTTCTATCTAAAGTACCCTCATATTTTTGTTTCACATTCATGTATTCCCCCTCTAAATTTTTAATATCTTGCGTATCTTTTACCAATGTTGTCTTAAGAACATCATAACGTTCTTTATAACTAAAAAATAATTTATCAGTAACCTCTCCAGATAGTTTTTCTCTTATTTTTTGTACACTTGTAATTTGTCCAATTTGCGCAAACGCATCTCGAATTGTCGCAAATAAACAATCTCCACCACGTTCATTATCAATAATTGAATAATAACTATTCTCCATGAATTTTTGTAACCAATTATATTCCTTGTTTGATGTTTTTTCTTCGGCTAAAAATTTTCCTCTCATTTTTTCAGCGTCATCACGATTTTCCTCATCCAACATATCTGGAATCACAAAAGCATCCGTGGTTGTTGGAGAAAATATATCTTTTCTAAGTGGTGAAATCGTAATTTCCTCGGGTGTTTCTGTTTTTTTTGATTTTTTACTTTTCATTTTTTTATCAATTTTACCGGCTTTGTCACTTTCGGAATCGTCGCTTCCAGATTCCTCGCTTTCATCATCATTTTCAGAATCTTCTTTATCATCATGCGTTTTTGTCTTTATTTCTCCAGTTATTTCATCATCTGGAACTAATCTCATTTTATCAAGCATGTCTTTTTTAACAAATACATAAATCAACGGATCATCCATATTTTCAATATCTAAATTTCCAGATTCGTCAATATAAACATTCTTATCACTTGCTTTAATTTCATATACACCAATTTGAATAACCTTATTATTTGATTTTACTAAATAAACTGGAAAATATATAATATTTTTGTCCTCATAATTTGTTTTTGCGTTTCCAACCGCAATAATTACATTCACCCCTTTGATTTCAGTTTCATATAAATTTACTTCTTTTTTTAAATCACTTGGGTCAACCTTTTTCAATTCAGGATAACTCACTTTTTTATCTATTTTTGACAATACCATATGAATTAAAATATAACAATATTTTATATTTTTATTCCATCAATTAATTTAATGAATTAAATTCAAATCAATTCCAAATAATAAATTTTTTCATCATTTTATCCTCTTTTAATTCATTTATATAATACCACAACTCTTTACGACGAATCACCGTCTCATAATTATCATTATTATTTTCAAACATTAATATTTGCTCAATAATATCTTGTTTTTTCATTTTATTTGTTTTTACATCCTTCAATAATCCATAATACTCACAAATCAATAATAATTGTTTTACTGTAAAATTCATATGATAATTTAACATATCCGTGTATAATTGGTCGTTTTCATGTTCATGATTACTATCCATGTGTAAAGATATATTTTCAAAATCGTCCATTAATTTTTTTAAATTAAAGTCATCGTTTGATTTCTCAAAATCATCCACCATTTGAATATTTATATTTTCATCTATTAATATATTTTCATCAATCATTTTTATAATTATAATATAATACTATATATTATTATTTTATGTTATTTTACACCAAATATATCTTACATCTCATTCAAATCCATATACTTGAATATAGATTTGTTTGATAAACTTGGATATGTTTTTACTTTACATAATGATAATCTATTTATAATATCTGTAAATAATTCATCATTTACACTAATGTTTTCAAAAAGGTCTTTATTATACAAAATCGATATATTTTCTGTAATTTCATCCACCACACTCTTCTTATTTTCCTCTTTGATTAATTTTAAAACCTCACTCATCAAATCACTCGTGATTTCTATTATTCTTTCCTTGGTCACAATACCATTCAACATCAAATTCACAAAAAATGAACTCAGCGATTTTCTTTTTTCATTTTCAGCATTTATTTTTATGAACTTATTATAATCCTCCTCAGGATTCACATGTTCAATATTCTGGAATAATTCTAAAAACGTATTGAAACTTTTTTCAAACACAATCTTTATAATCTCATAACGATGAATCAACACCGCGTACAAATCCGCATATATTTTTGAATAAAAACGATTGTTTGATGCGATATCAAATATGGAATTACCAACTTTCAACATCTCTTCTTCACACGTATCATCTTGTATTAACTCATCTAATGTTTCAATAATTTTATTACTTAACTCAACATATGTTTTATCCGTTATTTTATTGATTAATGAACGAATAATCACAATCTTTGAATCGATTCCAACCTTTTGTTCTATTTTGGTTGCCTGGAAATTACGAATGGATTCCCAATTTTCATTATTTGTATTTTCTGTATTTTTATTTCGTCTTTTTTTCTTATACCCATCCCCATTCATTTGTTGATTGTTTTTTCCAGGTACAATTTCCCTTTTATTAAAAACGGGTGTCTTTATATAAGTTGGGGAGCCCACATGTTGAGCAATATCACTTATAATATTTAATGTTTCATCAGGTAATTTAATTTCAAAACCATTAAATAAAACATTTGAAAAATTCTCTAACGTATACTTCATCCTTTCAGTGGTGTATATGTATATACATACTCTTTCATTTATATCGATTTTTTATAATAATTATTATTTTATATTAAAATACACTTAAACATATAATTACAAATATGATTACCATGTCATTGGAAAAAGATAAGTTAGATAGTAGTAGCGATTTAGAAAATTATTATGATGAAATTAATAATTGGGACGATTTAGACATAAATAAAGACCTATTGCGTGGTATTTACGCATACGGGTTTGAAAAACCAAGTCCCATACAAAAAAAAGCCATCAAACCAATTATGGAGAAAAGAGACTTAATTGCCCAAGCTCAGTCTGGTACTGGTAAAACGGGTACATTTTCTATTGGTGCTTTATCTTTGGTTGACGTGGTTGATAAAACAACCCAAGTACTAATATTATCTCCTACACGAGAATTAAGTAAGCAAACTGCCAGTGTAATTACTAGTATTGGAAGTATGATGAATGGTTTAACTATTCAAACAATTGTCGGGGGCACTTCTATTAATGAAGATTCGTATACTTTGAAAACCAACACACCACATGTAATTACTGGTTGTCCTGGTAGAATTTACGATATGATACGACGCGGACATATTAATAGCAAGACCATTAAACTTGTTATATTGGATGAGGCGGATGAAATGCTTTCATCGGGATTCAAAGAACAAGTTTACAATATTTTCCAATATTTTACAAATGATATACAAGTGGCATTATTTAGTGCCACTTTACCCGATTATATTTATAATATTACCAATAAATTTATGCGCAACCCGGTGAAAATTTCGGTAAAGACGGAACAGTTGACATTAGAGGGAATATCCCAATATTATGTTGCGATTGAGGACGACAGACAAAAATACGCGACATTAAAGGATTTATATTCGGTGATTTCAATGTCACAATGTATTATTTATTGTAATAGTGTGAAACGTGTTGCTGATTTATATGATGCCATGGTGGAAGACGGATTTCCGGTTTGTAGAATTCATAGTGGCATGGACAAGACAGAACGCAACGCAGCATTTAGTGAATTCCGTACAGGTAAATACCGGGTTTTAATTTCGTCGAATGTAACGTCGCGAGGTATAGACATTCAACAAGTAAGTGTGGTCATTAATTTCGACGTTCCAAAATGCGTTCATAATTATTTACATAGAATTGGACGAAGTGGTCGATGGGGACGTAAGGGAATCGGTATTAATTTAATTACCCGTCGCGATGTTACTATTATGAAAGATATAGAAGCACATTACTCGTGTCAAATTACCGAATTACCTGCGGATTTTGATACTCTATTAAAATAAGACAAGTTATGTAAATTTAGTTGTAATTATTATTCGTAAAACAAATGTAAAATATATATTTGTTTTATTTATGCCGATTGTTTCAAATATTGAAAAAATAAATGAATCATTCCAGATTCCTATTTGTTTTAATGAAAAAAAAATAGAATTAAACAAAAATATTATAACAGATTTAGAGTTAATTGATACTATTGACGCGTCATGTAATCCTATTTATTCGTATGTGTTTAAACCCAACACATGTTTTGGTAAAAAAGTAGTTCGTCAATTTTCAGATTACTATACAACAGATACTGAATTTTTAAAAGAAACCCAAGAATTGTTGAAAAATTATAAAAAAGTAGAATTACCAAACGATGAGACAGCTGAATCAAAAAACAAATATTTCACAAATATTCTTGATATATGGGATGAAATAAAAAATGATACGGGATTTAAAGACAAATATCATTATATTGATTTTCCAATGTTGGAGTTTTTAAATCAATCGAGTCCATTTTTACAAATAATGAGTATATATAATTTAGCATCACCTGTTCTTTCCTTATTTGTACCATTTATCATCTTGTTAATTCCTTTTTTAATCATTAAAATGAAAGGAATGCCTATTACCTTCAGCCAATATACCGAAGTTTTAAAAGTCATTGCTTCCAATCACGCAATCGGTCGGTTATTTACTGAATTCAATGAGGTCAATTTTAATGAAAAAATTTATTTATTAATATCCGCTGGATTTTATATTTTTTCAATTTATCAAAATGTAATGACATGTATCAAATTCAATAAAAATATGATTAAAATTCACTCACATATTAAAAATATTAAGGAGTATATTGAATATAGCATTTGTAAGATGAATCATTTATTAATGTTTACTGAAAAATTAAAAACATATGAAACGTTTAACGAGCAAATAAAGGAAAAAATAATAGAGTTAACTAAAATAAAAGAAGAATTAGAAAAAGTTACTGAATATAAATTAAATGTAAAAAAAATCAGCGAGTTGGGAATTATATTAAAATCATTTTATACCTTGTATAACAATATGGATTTGAACAATCATATATTATATACATTTGGAATAAATGGTTATATTGATAATTTAGAAGGATTAATAACAAATATTGAAACTAAAAAGATGAATCATGTGAAATTCGACAAGAAAAAATCAAAGGCAAGTATGAAGAATTTATATTATCCGGTAAATGAAACCCCGGTTAAAAACTCGGTGAAAATGAAGAAAAATTTAATTATTACCGGTCCAAACGCATCAGGAAAAACAACCGTATTAAAATCAGTATTAATCAATGTAATATTAAGTCAACAAATGGGTTGCGGCTTTTACGATAGCGCAACATTATGTCCTTATAAATATATACATTGCTATTTGAATATACCTGACACTTCTGGAAGAGATAGTTTATTCCAGGCAGAAGCACGCCGTTGTAAAGAAATACTAGATTTGATTAAAATGAATCCAAAAGAAAATCATTTTTGTGTCTTTGATGAGCTGTATTCTGGGACAAATCCGGATGAAGCTGTTAGGAGCGCATTAGCATTTATGAATTATATAATTAAGACAAACAGTATATATTGTATATTAACAACTCATTTCATAAAATTATGTGAACATTTAGATAAAAACAAGAAAATCGAAAACTTCTTTATGGAAACTGAATATCTAGATGATGGTATGGATAATGGTATAGAAAATTTTAAATACAAATATATTTTAAAAAAGGGAATATCAAGCGTAAGAGGGGGAATTAAGGTTTTGTATGACATGGATTATCCTAGTGAAATTATAGAAGAATCTAGAAAAATTTAATCAAATTAAAAAACTTTTCAAAAAATAATATGATTATTATATAGTATGGATTATTTAAAAGAAATTGAAAATTTTATAAAATATAACTTTAGTCATAATACTGGTTTAGTAGATATTTTATACTATATATCGTATTTATTATATATTAGCGCATTTATTTTATTAACCAAATACTACTGGAAAACAAAGTTTGGGTTTGACCCCAAATTTCAAACGTATGTACAAGTATTAATCGCTGCGACAATTATTATTACTGTTTATTCCGTGTATTTTCAAATAATTTCATATAGAGACAGCGTAAATAATGAAGAGGTACAATATTTTAATAATTTTTATAAAGAATTTTTAGACGAAACAATCAAATTTTTTATAGACCATCCTGAAATGAATTATTATTACGATGAATTATTTTATAATAAAAGTGATTATGATGAAAAAGACCGTAACAAAGAATTAGAAGCACAAATAAGTATTATTATATTTTCCAGAATGGGTTCGATTATTTATTATATAAATGCCTACAAAAAAACAGAAAATGATGAACGCAGGGATAAAATTGAAGAATCTGAGAAATTATTATTAAAAATATTGGATTCTTTCTTTGGTTCAAAAATATTCAATGAGTATTGGAGCAAATTTAAAAACGGTTTGTCAAATAAAGTAACGATTGATTATATTAAAGCGCATTTTAATAAATAAAAAATATTCGTTTGTTAAAAAATATAAATATATATATATTTTTTAATAATGACAACAATATTTAGCACTCCATTTCTAATTTGTTTAGCAATTATCTTTATTATGGCAGGTGGTGTATTTATGTATTTTAATCAAAAAATAAGTCAACAAAATCATAAAATTAATGGTATGTTTGATTTAGTAAATACTATGGCAGAAGAAATGAATTATATTCGTAGTTCTAGTGGAGGCGGTGTTACGTTACAACCATTTACATGTCAAACTCAACAAGTATTGGCGAATTTAAGTGGTGGATTTAGACAGAAAGAAAATGAATTAATACAAGTTTCTGATGAAGAAGATGATGATGATGAGGATGAGGATGATGACGAGGATGAGGATGACGAGGATGAGGATGACGAGGATGAGGATGACGATGAAGACGACGACGATGAAGACAACGAAGACGATGATTGTGAAGATAACACCAAAAATATTAAAATAATAAATATATTAAGCGATTCTATATATGGTGTTGAAAACAATGATGTCGAAATAATTGACGACGAAAATAATAACGAAAGTGATGACGATAGTGACGATAATGAAGATGACGATGATGATGATAATGATTTAAGTAATGAAGACGACGAACCTGTTGAATTAATTGATTTAATTAATCACAATGTTTTAGATGAAAATACATTTACAAAAGAAGAAGAACCTATTACTATTTCAACTAATGGAGATAATTACTCGATTGATTTAAATTTATTAAAAACCATCAATATATCTAACAGTAGTTCAAATGAAAATATTGATTATAAAAAAATGTCATTAACCAAATTAAGGGAAATTGTTGTTGAGAGAAACTTGACGATCGATTCATCTAAAATGAAGAAAAACGAGTTACTCAAATTACTTGAATAAATCACCAGCATAATAAAATAAAATTATATATTTTGTATAATTTTATTATAGCATTTAAATATATATGTCTTGGGGAACTTGTTATTCCGGTTCAAATAATATTCATTTTAATTATCCACCAATCATGGCAGATGGAAGAAATTATGCCACTTGGCAACCAGAGGCGGTTGTAAATAAAAGAATTCAACAACAAGAAAATATTAAAACCAGTTGGGAGTATAGACAATATTTAACCAATAATGGTATTGAAATCATGAAATACAATACATCGGAAGCATGTTATGATATGGGTCTTCCATCCCATATTCAAACAGGAAAAACCCCATCATCGAACGTGCCATTGTTATATAAATCCACTTACGATAATGCTCGTCCAGGTTATGGATATAATAATAGTGACTTGAAATCGCCATACTTAACTAGGGAGCAATTACAAGCGCGACTTATATCGCCTTCTATTGTTGTACCTGAATAGAATAGAATATAGAATAAAATATAACCAAAAAAGTATTATAACAGAAAAAGGATATAATATTTTTTATGTAAAAATAGATATAGATTTGTTATATATGAATCATTCTTGCCCTGATTCTTCGAAAATCTTGAGTATAGATGTGGGTATTAAGAATTTAGCATTCTGTCTTTTAGTAAAAAAAGAAGAAAATTATACTATTGAAAAATGGGATGTTATTAATTTAGCACAACAAACTGAAATGAAATGTAAAGAAAATGATAAAAATAATCAAGTATGTGATAAACCCGCAAAATTTACCAAAAACGGAAAATGTTACTGTTTAAAACATTCAAAGAAACAGGAATATCAAATTCCAAATGGTGAATTGAAAACGAATTTAAACAAGAAAAAAATCCAAGATTTGTATGATTTAGCGGAAAAATATAAAATAACATACACTACTCCTATTAAAAAGAATGAATTGATATCTATTATAAATGATTATATACATAATACATGCTTTGAACAAATTGAAAGTGATAGCGCATCGAAAATAGATTTAGTAACGATTGGCAGAAATATTCAGTCAAAATTTGACACAATACTGGAAGAACATTTACAAAGTATAGACAAGGTTATTATTGAAAATCAAATCAGTCCTATAGCGAATCGTATGAAGACAATACAAGGTATGATTGCTCAATATTTTATCATGAAAAATAATCATATTTCTATTGAATTTGTATCTTCTGTAAATAAGTTGAAGGACGCAAATAATAGCAAAACTGAAAAAAGTGATGAAAAAATGAAATATAGTGATCGTAAAAAAAAGGGGATACAAAAATGTTTAGAAATAATAACCAATACGCATTATTATCAATCTTGGGAAGGCTTTTTTTCAAAACATACAAAAAAAGATGATTTAGCTGATTCATTTTTACAAGGATTATGGTATGTAAAGAATAAATTATAGCGAGATTTTAGTGAAAATAATTAAATATATTTTTTTATATAAAATAAATATATTTATTATTCGTAAGACTTAAAATTATATGTTCTTATTAATTCATAAGACATGGATAATGAAATAATTGATATTTCAGAAATAAGTTTAAACGACTCACCTATGAAATTAAAATCAAGTAATTTTGGTGGTGGACTTGAATTATTAATGAACGACAAAATGAAAGAAGGTTCAAAACAACCAACCAGCGATATTCATATTGACGATTTAGAAAATTTAGAAAATGAATTAAACGACCTAGTTGATGATTTTCCAAGTAGAAACACTTATGAATCTAAATCTGGATTATTTGACGCAAAAATAGAGTCGTCATCATCATTTTCAAGTGAAAAACAAAACGTGAGATTCAACGATTCTGGCTCTAGTTCTGGTCCAAGTATTGGTCAGGCAACTGCGGACCAACACAGCGACGCTCAAACTTGGGACGGCTATGGAAAATTCAACAATATTCCAATGAACCCCGATAAACCAGGTCATGCTGAACCTCAAATGACCAAAGAGGAATTATTAAGGGAAAAATTCAAGTATTTAAGAAAGTTGGAAAGTTTGGAGGCGAAGGGTGTGAATTTAACAAAAAAATATACCATGGAATCACCTCTTGCCGAAATGCAGGGTGAATATGAAATGATTATGGAGGAAAAAACAAAACAAAATTCGATTAAATTCCAGGGCAACATGTTAATGGCTTGTATTAATGGTATTGAATTTTTGAATAACCGTTTTGACCCATTTGACGTCAAATTAGACGGTTGGAGTGAGCAAGTGAATGAGAATTTGACCGACTATGATGAGATTTTTGGAGAATTATATGATAAATATAAATCGCGCGCATCTATGGCGCCAGAATTGAAATTATTATTCCAATTGGGTGGAAGTGCTATGATGGTACACATGACAAACACGATGTTTAAATCCGCAATGCCTGGCATGGACGATATTTTACGACAAAACCCTGATTTAATGAGACAATTCCAATCCGCGGCAGCAAATTCCATGAGTCAAACCAGTCCTGGATTTTCGGGCTTTATGAATGGTCTCATGAATCCTGAGCAAATGAATGGTGGAGGACCACCACCACCTATGGCGACTCAGGGGCCAAATGCGGTTCCTCCGTCGGTATCGCGAGGAGGTAACAATAGTTCTTACATGTCAAGACCTGATTTGAGTATGGGCTCGGGACGCAGTAATTTCAATGATGGTATTAATATTCGCGAAAATTTCGGGGGCATAAATGATGGGGAAAAAACCTCTAGACCATCTCGTCCAGAAATGAAAGGACCTAGTGATATTTCCGATATATTATCTGGTTTAAAAACAAAGACTATCAATATACAAGAATCATCGGCTCCGGTGCCAGTCGCAGTACAAAGACAAAATACAACAGCAACATCACAAAATGAAAACAGCACTATTTCAATCAGTGATTTAAAAGAATTACAAAGTGAGGGAACGATGCCTAAGAAAAGTAAAAGACGCCAAAAGAGTGATAAAAACACTTTAAGTTTGGATATTTAATGATTGGTTATAAATACAAAATAAAAATAAAATATAAAAATGTATTTTTATTTAAAAATATATTATACATTTTTATATGGAAGATACGAATACAAATATAAATGACTTTGAATATGATTTAATTATTTGTGTATATGGTTGCGATACGATTCCAAAATATAATGAACAAATACGTGTGATAAATGATACTTGGGGAAAATTATGCAACACAAGTGAATACAATGTAAAACTTTTATATTTTCTGGCAGAAAAAACGAATGATGATTCTTTTTTTGGAGATATTTATATTCATTTGCCCGGTGTATTGGACGATTATTCATCCGCATCACATAAACAATATCAAGGATTAAAATATATTCATGAAAATTTTAAATATAAATATGTATTTTGTTGTGGTACAGACACTTATGTGAACGTACCAAAAATGTTGGAACTCAAATATTTTTTTGACCACAATTTAAATTATTTAATTGGAGGTGATACTGGATACAGAATAATTAATAATTGCCGATATTTATTTTTTTTTGGTGGTGCTGGATTTTTATTAACAAAAAAATCACTATCATTATTGTATCCATTAATACCAAATATTATGGATAAATGGACTGAAATATGTATTCAAAATAAACCCAAGTCTGATATAGTTCTCGATGATAAATCTTATAATTTAATTAAACATCTCATTCTAAGTAAAGAACATATTGATTCTTGTGACGTTTCCATAGCGTATTTTTTACAACTACCCGAAATAAATACAAAATTAATAATTTTACCAAAATTGTTTTATTTTTGTAACTATAAAGGTTTCACATATGACGAACTTGTACCAATATATGATATAAAACCGGTATATACTGACCACATTATAACCTGTCATTTAATGACCACACAAGACTGTTATGATTTTACTAAATTATTACTTGAAAACTCTTATTATAAACATATTTCCATATTTTCATCGAATAATGTTGATGAACTTATTAAAAATAAGGAACTACGTTATTTTTTTAAACACAAAATAATAAATGAAAATAACGCATAAAATGAAAATACCGCATAAAATAAAAAATAATAATTATTATCAAAATAACTATATAAATATTATATAATTATTACATTATTATAATTATGAGTGAATTAAAAATCGCATTAATCACCGGTATTACTGGTCAGGACGGGTCTTATTTGGCAGAATTATTACTGGAAAAAAATTATCATGTATGGGGTTTAATTCGCCGCGCTTCAAATATAAATACTCAACGTATTGAGCATATTTTCAAACAATTAAATCTTCGTTATGGTGATTTGAGTGACGGCATCAATTTATCCAATATTTTGAATGAAATATACAACACCTATAAAGAAAATGTCGGCGTTTTAGAAGTGTATAATTTAGGCGCAATGAGTCACGTAAAAGTCTCTTTTGATATGCCCGAATACACTGGAAATGTCGACGGGTTAGGAACACTTCGTCTCTTGGAAACTCTTCGAAATTCGAGCATTCCATTGGAAAAAATCAGGTTCTACCAGGCATCCACGTCGGAAATGTTTGGTAAAGTCCAAGAAGTTCCGCAAAAAGAAAGCACTCCTTTTTATCCACGTTCGCCTTATGGTGTTGCTAAGGTATACAGCCATTGGATTACCAAGAATTACCGAGAGGCATATGGCATGTATGCTTGTTCAGGAATTCTTTTCAATCACGAATCGCCACGAAGAGCCCATAATTTTGTTACCAGAAAAATAACAATTGGGTTGAATAAGATATTAACAGGTCAAGACACGAAACTTGTTTTAGGAAATATTTATTCCAAAAGAGATTGGGGTCACGCCAAAGATTATGTTCGGGGTATGTGGTTAATGCTACAACAAGACCACGCAGAAGATTATATTTTATCTACCAACGAATTTCACAGTGTTAAGGAATTTGTTGAAAAATCGTTCGCAATGAAGGGATTTGATATTCAATGGAGAGGCGAAGGATTGAACGAGGTCGGTTATGACGCAAAAACTGGGCGTGAACTGATTTTCGTATCGGAAAAATATTTTAGACCCACCGAAGTAGATGAATTATTGGGAGATTCTACCAAGTCGCGCACTGAATTGGGGTGGACACCCGAATATAGTTTTGATGATTTAGTGAAAGAAATGGTAATTCAAGATTGTGGGTGTTGAAAATAATTTATTTGATTTAGAATATAATACATAATAATTATTTTATTGTATTATATTAGTATATTTGAATTGTAGATGAGTAGTTTTATTGATGATTATGAGGAACAAGAATTAAAAATGTATATGGAAGATAGAGTATTAGAAGCTATAAATAAAATTCCAGTCGAAGAACAATATTTTTTAATTATTGTATTGTTTTTAAAATTTGTATTTTGTTATGGTGTTGAAAATACTACAGTTTTTATCATATTTATTTTAAATTTTTTGAAATTAAACAAAAGTAGTGCGAGTAATGATTATTATAATTTCATTCTACGTGTATTGATATGGTTGAATACAAATTTACAAGAACTTGTAGATAAATATGTAAATACGAAACCAGACGTAAGCGAAATTAAAAGATATAAAGCATTTGAGGATTATTTGTTACTTCTTGAAGCGAAACTGTATGTTTTATTAGGAAATTTAACTTGTTGTCATGGTGAAATTTTTGGAAAACAATATCTTACAAGAGATGAACAGGGTAAATATACGTTTGATGAAAAGAAACTAATAGAATTATTATCTCCTGATATTCCTGTTGAAATCATGAATCAACTAAAGGAAAAATATAAATGCGACACTAACGAAGAATGTATGAACAAAATGATTAAAGACATTAATTATACTCCAGAAGTAGTGAGCGGGTTGACAAAAATCGTAGAGAAACAAAATCAAGAAACAGGTCGTATTGCTGGACAAAAAGTGAAAATAAAACGTGGAGTAACAACCTATTTACGAAATGACTCAACACCAATAGATTTATCAGAAAAAATGGTGTATGTATTTAATGAACCTACAGATTATAATCGTATTGTAAGGGCGAAGGATGGTGAATGGTATATTGGATATTATAATCCCGAATATAATATTGACCCGGTTACTGGGCAATATAGATTTCCAAATCGTCAAGAATATGTATACTATACGGGAGGTAATAATCCTATTAGAGAAATTGTTTTTAGCGATGATGAAGTAACTGCCAATGTAAAACCAATGAAATGTTATCGTGTTAATATAGAAGAATCGCGATTCCCAATTGTTTTACCAGCAGATGCGTTCGATTTAAATAACATAGAAACATATATTGAAAATCCGGAATTTAAAAACGCTTTCGATGGTATCAAAGAAGTCATTTATAATGTTTTTACAAATCAAGATGAAAATGATAAATACATTGAAAATTATCTCAATGGTGTAGCAGAAAAAGAATATAGAACAAAAGAACGATTTTTTGAAATGATTCGATATATTTTTGGAGCAGAGCAATACCAAGATAATGATATTCAACCCCGTAATGAAGAAGATATCAATCCCTATGCGTTAGATATAGTGGCACCTCCTATTTTACATGGTTGTGATGTTGGTATTCGTTATATAAGAGATGGTTTGATTTATTTTACCGAACGTATCATAGAAAACACTCCCGCATTTCGCCTTTGGCTTTTAATAAATTGGAATAATATGATTAATGAAATAAATGAACTTTTAAGAAGAAGAAATATGCGACGAGATGCGGATGCGGAAATTCCAACAGGTGAAACAAATCTTGCGATTGTTCCAAATAATAACATTATTCCACCTGTTAGTGTGGGACAAATTGATTTGATATTAAGCCAACCACCAACAAGACCTAGAGCACCTTCTAACCCACAAGGAAGAACAGCAAACACCGAGGAACAAGAAGAAGCACGGGATTTTGTTCGTGGTGTGAATGAACGAGGTGCGAGGCTTCAAAATGATAGACCTCGACCAAACGATTTGTATGATCATTTAGAAATATCGCGTGACGCAACGCAGGAACAAATTAAAACCGCTTATCGTCGGTTAGCTCGACAGTGGCATCCTGATAAAAATCGAAATAATATCGGGGAGGCAACCGCGAGATTTCAACAAATTTCACTAGCTTATAGTGTTTTATCTGACGACAGAAAAAGGGCTCGTTATGATTATAATGGGTCAATCGGTGGAAAAACAATTAAGCATCGTAAAGGAAGAAGAAAGGGAACAAAATACATCAAGACCAATAAAAGATACAAGAAAAAAATCCCTCGAAAAACAATTAAAAAACACCAAAAAAAATCATCAAGGAAAAGAAAAACTCGTAGAAAAAACTAATATTTTTTGTTTTTAGATATTATAATATTATAAAGCAAAGATGAAAAAAATATTAGTTACTGGTGGTTCGGGTTTAGTTGGGCATGGAATACAATCTATTGTAGGTGAATTTGGCGATAAATACGAATTTATTTTTGTTTCATCCAAAGATTACGATTTATATAATTTCAAAGAAACGAATCAAATGTTTGAAGACATAAAACCCAAACTCGTGATTCATTTAGCCGCAAATGTAGGCGGTTTATACAAAAACATGAATCAAAAAGTAGACATGTTGGAAAAAAATCTAATGATTAATTACAACGTGGTGAAATGCTCACATGACCATAAAGTAGAAAAACTGGTGGCATGTTTATCAACCTGTATTTTCCCCGACAAAATAGAATACCCCATTGATGAAACCATGTTACATAATGGACCGCCACATGAATCCAACGATGCGTATGCTTATGCGAAACGTATGTTGGAAGTTCATTGTAGCGCATATCGTGCGAGTTATGGCGACGATTTTGTATGTATTATTCCCACCAATATATACGGGCCACATGATAATTTTGATTTAGAAAACGCGCATGTATTACCAGCTCTTATACATAAATGTTATTTAGCCAAATTGTATGACCAGGATTTTGTTGTTCGAGGAACAGGAAAACCATTGCGACAATTTATTTATTCACAGGATTTAGCGTGGCTCATTATGATGGTTGTTGAAAATTATAAAGGTGATAATATTATTTTGTCGGTAGATGAAAACCAGGAAGTCAGTATAGAATGCGTGGCGCGGACAATAGCGCGATGTTTTGATTATGAAGACCGAATCGTATTTGATTCAAGTTATAGCGATGGACAATACAAAAAGACGGTGACAAATCATAAACTACAACAACTTCTTGGCCATGAAAACAAGTTTGAATTCACTACAATTCAAGATGGTTGTAAAAAAACGGTTGACTGGTTTATCAACAAGATGAATATTGTGTAATTATTGTATTCAATATTATATTCATATATATATAATATTCAATGATAAACCCCGAAAACCTAACCAAATCCTCATCCACACCCCCCAAAAAATCATTTGAAAACGGATTATTCATATTTCGTCGTGATTTTAGAATTACCGATAACAATGGATTAAACCAAATGGTTTCCATGTGTAAAAATGTATATACCATATTTATATTCACACCCGAACAAGTAGGAAGCGGCAATGCCTATAAATCAAATAATGCTGTTCAATTTATGATTGAATCTTTAGAAGATTTATCCGCGTCAATATCACAAAAGGGTGGGCGTCTATATACCTTTTATGGTAACAATGAAACAGTGGTATCCAATTGTATTAAATATTATCATATTGATGCGATAGGATTTAACGCCGACTATAGTCCATATGCTGTAAAGAGGGATGACGCTATTATCGACCTTTGTGAAAAACGGGGTATAGAATGTATTCTAACTGGCGATTATTATTTACATGAACCGGGGACAATTTTCAATGGCTCGGGTACCGCATATCAAAAATTCACTCCTTATTATGAGACGTGTATGAAATACCCGGTGGAAAAACCGGTGCCCCTGAAAAAACAGATGAAATTCACCAAAAAATCGGGGACACCTCCCGGGAATCACTTGATTTCTCTCAAAGATGCCTTTTTCAAATTCACAAAAACAAATGAAAATATATTAATTGGTGGAAGAAAACAGGGGATTCTGGCTTTAAAAACCGCATTAAGAACTCAAAATCATTATCCTTCAACCAGAAATAATTTAGATAAACCAACTAGTAAATTATCCGCATATATAAAATTTGGATGTCTCTCTATAAGAGAAGTTTATTGGGCATTTAAATCAAAAAATTATCATGATTTAAATCGACAACTCGTATGGCGTGACTTTTATATGAATGTTTTGTACAGTTATCCGCGCGTCTTGGGTCACCCCATGAAACCTGCGTATTCAAAAATAAAATGGCATAATAATTCGCGATGGTTAGACGCCTGGAAAAACGGAATGACTGGTTTTCCCGTCGTTGATGCGGCTATGCGTGAACTCAACACAACTGGTTTCATGCATAACCGCGCCAGATTAATTGTGGCATCTTTTTTAGTGAAAACCCTTTTAATAAATTGGAAGGAAGGAGAGAAATACTTTGCCACGAAATTGACTGACTATGACGTGGCATCAAATAACGGTAACTGGCAATGGGTTGCCGGTACCGGTGCGGATAGTCAACAATATAATCGTATTTTTAATCCCTGGACACAATCGGAGGAACATGACCCTAAATGCGTTTATATTAAAAAATGGATACCCGAATTGAATCAGCTTGACCCAAAAATAATACATGAATGGTATAAACATTGGGACCAAAATAAAGATATAAAATACGTAAAACCAATATGCGATTTTAGTCAACAGAGAAAACTCGCACTTGAAATGTATTCAGTTGTGTAAGGAAGGTTATCATGAAATATTATTTATCCACTAAGATTTCCTTGGCAATAGAGCGGATTATTTTATTATAATTCTTTTGTGCCTTTTCTTTATCTGTTTCACCTAAGCTTTGGTCTATTAATTTAGTGTACAAGTCGCTCTTTTTATGATTCGGGTCTTTGTATTCCGGATTTGCTTTCGCCCAAAGAGACATTTGCTTGACATTCTTGTGTTCAATCGCCTTGATTGCTTTTATCATCTGTTCTTTATCATCGTCTTTATGCCAAGTATCATTGTTCTTGACATGAATAACCTCCCTTTTTAAATCACTACAGTGAATCGGTCGTTTACTTATATCTAATTGGTTTAATCCCTTGATTAAAATATTACTTATACCACCACAATACCCGAGAGGACCGAAATTTTCAAAATCAGTCAAGGTTAGTATCAACGATTCCAAGAAATCACTCAAATTCAACGCATCTTTACAGGTCTCATTCAAAAATACATTCAGGTTGAATTTGTTATTCGTATTATTTTGAGTAATGTTATTGGTTACATTCCGGTCTTTGCTCATTTCAAGCATTTGTTTATTCTGTTCAAGTATGAGCTCCTTGAATTCCTGGTTCTGTTTCAAAAGCTCCATAATCAAATCCGTGGAATATTGATTGTTTTCTACGGGTGGTTCTTCTTCCACATTCATTGTTATGTTTTCTGGTTGTTTTATTTCACACTTTTTTTTGTGATACCATAAACCAACACGAGATTTGTATGTTTTATTACAAAATTCACAAGTATGCTGTTGGGAATTTTGGGGATTTTTTGTTAAAGATTTGTTAAAAGCTGTTAAATCCACGTTTTTTAGATGCTTTTTTGTTAAAATATGTTTATTGTAATCTTTTTTATTATGTGTTTTGATGTTACAAAAGCAGCATTCATAAATTATGTTATCTGGATGGGATAAAGGGAGGACATTTGTTAAAGACATGTTATATATTTTGTTAACATAAAATTTCCCTAAATCCTTTCCTAATTAAAATATAAATTTATGCTCACAAAATTATGCTCTCTTGGAAAATTCCACGAAAAATACGGGTGAGCTTTATGCTCTAAAATGACTAAAAAAACGTGTTTTTGAAGACCAAAACCCCCTAATTTTCAAAAATGGACATACCAAAAATGTCCATTTTTACTTTTTCCATTTACTTTTGTTTGAAAATTACAATTTTTAAATTATAGAATCTTCGATAAATTGTAAATATATTATATAATTATAATATAATATGTTTCCTAGAATACTGGTTGCTTGTGCACTACTGCCATTTTCATATGCCGCCAATATTATATATGTATTAGCCTATTCTTGGACCCCAGGGTTTTGTTTTATAAATAACCCGAATTATCCAGGCTGTTTAGAACCCAAACCTTATTGGCTAGAAAATTTTACACTACATGGACTATGGGCACAATATGATACAACCGGGTATCCGTCTTATTGTTCTACTGAAAGTTTTGACCCGAATATACCTATTGAAATTGGTTGGACCACAATGACGACGTATTACCCTGATGTAAAATATGAAGAAACTGACCCCGACTATGATAGTTTTTGGGAACACGAATGGGATAAACACGGGACATGTAGTGAATTATCGCAATACGATTATTTCCAACAAGCGATTTCTCTCGTAGAAACATTTACTACACCTGAAATCATACATCAATATATAAATACAACCAATTCATTATCAGCCAACGCAGCCCGTAATTCTTTTGGCGGGCCGACCTATACAGCATTACAATGTAGCGATTCGAATATTCTTACAGGAGTGTATACTTGCTGGTCCCATTCACCGGTATTACAAATAGAATGTCCGGCATCTGTACAAAAAGAAGACACATGTAGTTCTCAATATTTAACGGTGGTATCCCTATAAAATATTTACAATTACGAAATAAAATAAAAAACAGTAAAATAAATAAATTTGTTTATAATTATAATATATATGTATCGAAATTATATTAGTAACCACCCAATCATTGTATCTATACTTTTATTTTTAGTCATATTTGGAACATTTCATTATTGCCAACCCAGTTTTTTATATAATCCAGACGGAAGTATTCGCCAGTTCGGTGTTGGATATAGAAACAAGACAATTTTTCCGGTTTGGTTATTGGCAATTATTTTAGGAATATTGTCATATTTGTTTGTCCTGTTTTATTTAGCACAACCTAGGCTACAATTTTAAAATCAAAATCAAAAACAAATGAACTAACTCATGGTATATGTTGTTGATGTTGCCTGTTGGTTTTGTTGGTTTATTTTTTCCTGTTCTTTTTCAAAAACAGCCTGATTTTCTAAAATAGATGTTAATTCTTTACTACAACCCCGAACAGCAATATTATATTGAACAACACTCGTCACTAAAATGGCAGTATTAATATACCACATTGCTTCACCGATGTTGTCTCTTAATATAACAGTCTTTAATAATTGTTCTTTTAAATCCATAGATTCAACATTATTATCATTTTGATATTCGGGTTTCATTAATGGTGTTAATGTAGCTAAACTTTCCAAAAAGTTTTCAGGAACAATTTGGTTAATAATAATAGATGTGTTGCCACATATTTTTATAATTGCGTCAGCTACAGATTGATATTTTTTCTTATCTTCATCAGATAAATTATCTTGTTTCATTATATTTTCAATATCTGGATTTATCAACATTTTAGTCAAAATATCATTTGCTTTAGCAGATACAAATAAATAGCCAATTACATTTGAAAACGCGGATTTAAAACCAGGAAAAACAATTAAAACGGCAATCAATAATCCAAAAATGAAAATCCATGGAATAATTGTAATTATAAATCCCGCACCGATGTTACTTGAAATACTTCCACCACAGGTATTGACTATATAGTTTATATTAATAAACAATTGTGTTATTACAATTAAAATCATATAAGTAATTACTGAATAATTATTTTTTGACGTATAATTATTCATTTCATTTATATCTTTTTTTTTTAATGTTTCATATGTTATTTTAGGTTTAATAACAGCATAATAAAAAAGAGTAACAATTATAAATACAAATACCGAAAGATACGAACTGTTCATATATTATGTATATTGTGTATAATTTATTTTGAAATAATAAAAGTAATTATTATATAATTTATGAACTTTAACGATTTTTCTAAACCAACCTTAATTGAACCTGGTGTAAAATTTTTTTTAAATCAAACATTAAAACAATGTCACGAATTTAAAAATAAATACAATAATATCATATTCAATATATCATTGGCAGTTGGTTTTTTTCTACTTTTAGGAACAATTCTTCTTTTTAAATACAAGGGAAAATTAACTCCTTCTGAAAAACAACGAAAAAACCAGGAAAAACAGCAATATGTATTATCAAAAATCCGGAATTATCAGGAAACCAAATTAAGAGCACAACAATCATTAATCACCGGTTTACCTCAATGGGACGATGAGCATACCCTTTTACATCGAAAAGTGTAATACAAAATATAATATAAACATTGTGATAAATAGACTTCCTCTATAAAAAAATATTTCTTGTTCATTGTATTTGTATGTTTCACAACCATAATTACACAAAACCCTCAAAATAAATCCCAAAGGTCCTGGACTATATTTACGTAATCGTGAAATACAAAATTCCCTGGTTTCTTCAAAGGTGTCGAATGGGTCTATAATACTATCTATGATGACACTATTTGTACCATAATCGATGCCACAAACAACAATTTTCGCATCTAATTCCTTTGCCAAAACATAAAAACCGGTTTTCCATGTTATAGTTCCACCCGAAGGAAAAAGAATACGACAAAATTTTTCTCTATGTTGTAGTGATAAAATTTCATTTTTTACAAATCCGCCCTTATTCGTTATTTGTATACACCAATCCGGAAAATATGGAGAAGGACCACGAGCATACACTTGAGGATTCTTTTCTCCAAAACACTTGAATGCGTTGTATAAGATGTACCCGTCAAAAAACGGTGTTGAATGTGCGGCAATACATATTTTCTTGGGACTATTTAGGAACTCTTTTTCAAGTTCGGTAGTTGAATATAAAAATTTCCAATTATGTATCATGTGTATTATATTATATCATATACATGTTATTTCATTAAATAATTTGCATATAACATTATGTCCATGGGTAATATCTAGGAATATTTTTTAAATATCAAATACCGATAACCAAATATATTTGTTATATGATGGTAAATAAAATATCACTAATTTATAAGTAATATGGCAGAAATCGTAGATATTGAAAACATAGATGAAACCAAGAAGGAAAACAATGAAAATCCTCTACACGACGCAACAAATAAATTTTACCAAATAAAATCAAAATATGAGGAAGATTATGAAGAAGAAAAAAAAGAAATCATGTATGGTACTAAAACGAATAAATTAAGTTGGAAAGACAAACGTTTTGAATTCAAAAAACTTGTTCCCAAATGTGTAAATTGCCAACGACGGGTGGGTTCTATTTTTGAAACCAAAGTAAATACTGATTTTGAAAGAGTATTAAAGGCAATGTGTGGAGATAGAAAAAATCCTTGTCCATTTAATATAGAAATCAATTTAGGCATAACCTATGATTTACGAGATTTAATGAATGAAAATGAAGAAGAAACAAAAAAATTCAAGAATCAAATTATATTGGATAAAAATGATTTTTTATTTGGATATATTGATTCTGAACAAGCTGTTCAAAAATTTGATGAAATCAAAGATGAAATAAATGGTTCAATCGAAAGCTCCGAGTATTACATGTCATTGTTGAATGACAAAATCTATAACTTAGATAAAAAAAATAATTTAAAAAAAATACAAACCGAGGTATATACAAATATATCAAATATTAAAAAATACGCGGATGAATACAAGAAAACTCATAATAAACAATTCACGAGTGACATTGCGCGTATATATCATGAAGATATGATACCTCGTTTAAATGAAATCATGAAGGAAAAATATGCGGCATCTTATGTTGATAAAGAGAATAATATGAATCTCTTAGTTCAAGAACCGATATCTTTTGAAAATGTAGAATATACTTTAGGTGACGCAGGAGTTATTAAAATGAAATTTGGAGTATTATCTTCCTCGGGTAAAAAAGAAAAGTCTCGTAAATCAAGAAAAGTCGAACCCAAAAATGTTTCAAAGAAAAAGGTAGTTATAGAGGAAGGCGCAACATTATCCCTATAACATTATCCATATATCCCTATAAAAATAATATTTTAATAATATATATAAATAATGTCAGCTACAAAATATATATCGATTCCTGTATTTTTGTGTAGTTTAGCGTTTGGTCTTTTTTTTGTGTATATTATGGGTCCGGAATTAAAAGAGGTATATATGTATCCTACTCCTGAAAATAGTGATACCATACAATACCGTGACAAGGCGGATAATTGTTATATGTATCAAGCAAATGAAATAAAGTGTCCACAGGATAAATCAAAAATAAAATCGACTCCAATACAAAGGTAAATGCGAATTTATTAAAATATTCAATATAATTTAGGTATTTGTATAAATAATAATCGAATATAAATATATGCTAAGACTATCTAAATTTTTACATAGTGAAACGGGAAGAATATTAATGTCAATCATTTTAGGACTAGGTTTAGCCACATTATTTAGAACAGTTTGTAAGGGTAAAAACTGTATTATTTACAAAGCGCCACCTATAGATGAAATAGATGACAATATATATAAATTCGGCGATAAATGTTATACATACAAAAACGTTTCTACCAAGTGTGACAAAAGTAAACAAATAATAGATAATGAATAAATTCACAGTTTTGCGTATCTTGTATCATTATAATAATCAAACTATATTATAATAATATGTCCGGGGATACCACAAGTATATTAGACTTACCTACGGATCCAACTGGGGGTGGAACTATAGGCGGAAATGTATCGTTTTCAATTAATGAAAGAATGCCCGCAGACGGTAGTAACCAACAACAAACTCCCTCATCCGGAATGAGTTTAGACCAAACTACAATTAATCAATTAGTGAGCGGATTACAGCACGCTAGTTCTACTGGACTCACCCAATTACAATCTAGGGATATTCCAAGAAATACGGATGGTATTGTACAAGACCCAACAATACAGCCTAATTATATTCCTCCAACTCCAGCTGAATCACAAGATTATATAAGAGATTACCAGGAAAACGAAGATATTATAGCCGAATATAATAAACAACATGAAAGAATGAGTAATATGGACCAAATATATGACGAAATACAGACACCTTTATTATTATGTATATTGTATTTTTTGTTTCAATTGCCTATTTTTAAAAGATTATTGTTTAAATATGCACCCGTTTTATTTTTAAAAGACGGAAATGTAAATATTTATGGCTATTTATTTACGAGTATTTTATTTGGAGTCATGTATTATATATTATCAAAGACAACGACATTATTTGGTACATTTTAGCGTATTATTTATAATATATTTTTTATGTATAAATAATAACAATAATAAACCATGAATCAAACCGAACATCAAATTATAAAAAATACAATTACAGAATTAATTAACAATATTTCATTTTTAAAAAACAAACAAAGAGAGAAAATAAATATTATTTTAGACAGTGGTTTGTTTAATGGAAGTTATTTAATTGGTTCATTGTATTTTTTGAAAGAACTTGAAAATAAAGAATACGTAAAAATAGATAAAATATCTGGGTGTAGTATTGGTTCTATTATTGCGGTATTATATTATGTTGATTTATTAGATTCATGTAACGATATTTATAATATGGGGGTTGATGAATTAATAAAAAACAATATATTTAACGTAGACATCATTATAAATGTATTAAAAGAAAAACTACCCGATAATATTTGTCACCTGGTTAATAAAAAACTCCATATTAGTTATTATGATTTGAAATTAAATAAAAAAATAGTAAGAACAAAATATAAAAATAAGGATGATATTATAGAAACAATCAAACGGTCTTGTTCTTTTCCACTGTTATTGAATGGAAATATTCTTTACAAAAACAGATATATAGATGGTATTTTTCCATATATTTTTCCAGAAAGCAATATAAATAATATAAAAACTAAAAATTTATTCATCGATTTGTATGGTTTCGACAAAATATGGCACGCTCTTTCAATAAAAAATGAAAAGACAAATTTTCACCGTGTTCTTGCCGGATTACTTGATATTCATTTGTTTTATATTAAACAAACCCCGACATCTATGTGTAGTTATACGAATAAATGGACATTCATAAATAAAATATATTACCATTTTATAAGACAGTTTGTTGAATATATTTTATATATCATTACGTATATATACTATTTTATAAAAAACAATTTGACATCTGTACAAACAAGAATATATTTGAAAAAAATATTCATCATGATTTTTCAAAGAATTTTAAAATGTAATACATCTAGATTATAATATGTATATCATTATCTAAAAAAAGAAACCTCGTTTTTTTTGTATGATTTTATTATTTTTTCGAGTTTTACTATTCTTCTTATTTTGTTTACGTAATGTTTTTACATATTTGTTTTTGAGTTTTCCATAAGTTTTGGTTTTTACTTTTGCGATTTTTATATCGGCGGGTCTATAAGATAAAAACCACTCTTGGAATTCCTTACTATCTCGATTTTGTTTTAATTCCCTGAATTTTTGTGCTTTTACAGACCTAATTTCTTCAATTGTTTTTTGATGTCCATAACAATTGATATTAAACCTTTTTAAAAGACCTTTTTGACTCAATCTATTTTTTTGTTGTAATTCAAATAAATAGTTTGCCATACACAAAATACGGTCTACATTATAGTACTTTTTTTCAGCATATACAAAAGCCAAATAATAACTCAACATGGTATCGATAGTCGCTATTTTTATTTTCTGTCCTTTTACCGTGATTTGATTATAACTATGACAAGCAATTGGCTCATATATAAAAGCAATTGTATCTTTACCAATCATAATTTGGTAATTTTTTGGAATAACATCGCCGATTGCGTCGTTTACTAGAATACGCGCATTTTTTACATCAATATCTTTTAATCTTTCCACCACGATTTCAGAAGTTAATCCGGCGTCTTCGGAAATGACATCAAAATCCGGGATTTTCTTGACTTGATGATGTATTTCTTTTGGCATATACTTGGCATACATTGACATGGCATATCCACCGAAAAATACAACAGACTGATTGATAAGTGTATTTTTTACATTATCATAAATTTTGGCTTCCTTTTTATCATCATACATTTCTCTTTGAAAATCTATTTCCATACAATTTTCGGTTTTAAGTGGATAGTTTTTATTCAATAGAGTCAGTCGTTTTAATATCTTTTCCCAACGCGATATATCTCCTGCTGGACGACTCAATTCAAGATACATGGACATTCTTAAAAAATTTGGAGGGGCGTATAAAATACCGCCGACACTTATACTTTCGCGTTTAATACTTTTGTATAAATCAACGTGTAACAATGTAATATCCGCAATTGGAATAAAATTTACAAACACTTTATAGGTTCCGTGATGTACACCAGATTTTGTTTCAACCTCTGGGAAACCTGCTTTAAAATACAAATCCGCCAATTCTTTTGCGTCGTTTAACGCATTTGGACTAAAAAAATCATAATCAGGGATTTCAATGTCTGTATCATAAAATTGTTCTTGTTTAGGAAGTATATTATTAATAGCAGTACCACCATAGCAAATAAGACTTTTTTTCTTGATAAAGTTTTCAACAATGGTTAAGATTTTGGAAATATCCGGAGAATTAACAGCCTTTTTACGAACCATATGTTGTGCCTTGTCAACAGCTGAACGTAAAATGGCTAATTCACAATCTTCAAATGACATATTTTTATCACATAATTTATTCATATTTTCCTAGATATATTATCTAACATATGTAAAGATAATATATTTATACATTTATTCACTACATATAATCCCTAATCTCTCAACCAACCCCTTCAATTTCCAAAAACAATTCCCTTAAATTGTGTAACTATAATTTTTAGTAGAAACTGTTCGTGGTTCATAACTCACCGCAGGATTTTGAGGAGTTGGAGATGATACGGTGATTGGAATATAACGCAGATTTTCGGGTTTCAATACAAAAGCGCAACCGGCGTCATTGAAAAACTTATTATTTTCTTGTAAATTTGCGTCATTCAACTGATAACGCATGGCAATCATTTGACAACCAGTTAATCTCGCCGCGGCAGCACTTAAATTTGGCGGATTACTACCTTTGTCTGGCATAGCAATTGTCATATTTTGTTTATTGAAAGTTTGTAGTTCAGTAAGGTCGGGTGTATTTTTAATTTCATAATTTCTAAGAGCACGCATAAATACAGAATTACTCAAAATATTTATATATTCATATAAATTGCGATTATCCATAAATGCCTTGTTACTATTGTCGACAATTAAAATAATTTTTTTGGATAAATCAAGTAATTTAGTATTTCCAAAATTGGTTTGTCCATTTTCATAACTTGTGCTAGGTCCCATAAAATATTGGTCATACGTGTCAAAAATCTTTGCTAAATTTTGAAACATTACTTGATTGGTACTTTTAATTCTTAAATGAATTAATATGGGGTCATTTGGGTTAGGGGCACCAGTATTTGAAAAACCATAATTTACAATAATTTTCATCGCATCTATAAAAGGAACCGTATTGTATGTTTCCTTAATATAATAACTATCGCTTGTAGAAGTTGCGATAACTGGCTGTTCATTCACAGAGTAGATTTCAAAATCAAGTCCTCTACATCCTTGTTTAAGAACATTTGTTAAATTACAAGTATTTACATAATCATTTTTATAGGAACCGCCACTACAACAATTATACGCAGTTTTGATATAATAATCTTTCAAAGTGTACTTTGAATTAGGGTTCGAAGAACTAACAGATTGTAATTTTCCATTAATGGTTCCATACATCTCATTCATATAATTACACTCACGAATCATTAAATTTTTGATGTATAAATAATAACCAATAAATGACAAAACAATAACAATCATAAATATAATACTAATTTGTAGAACCGTTTCATCCCTATTAAATATATTTTTCATTCCTTCTTTGACTATTTTATTCATATCCATATTTTAGTAGTATCTATTATATAATAATAAAAATATTTAAAATTGTTAAAGTATTTAATATATTAATAAAAAATAATTAAAATCAGTTAAATATAAATTTATTACTATAATATAATAGATAAATGAGTGGAGGATTAATACAATTGGTTTCGGCAAGTAATCAAGATATTGTTTTGACCGGTAATCCAAGTAAAACATTTTTTAAATCGACATATCATAAATATACGAATTTTTCATTACAAAAATTTAGACTTGATTTTGAAGGAGCCAAGACTTTGCGTTTATCAGAAGAATCTAATTTTACATTTAAAGTAAAGCGTTATGCGGACCTTTTAATGGATTGTTATTTGAGTGTAGATTTGCCTAATATATGGAGTCCTATATTTCCCCCAAACACGGATGACGCTAGTACAGAAAATAATACAGGGGCATGGATTCCATATGAATTCCGGTGGATTGAAAATATTGGAGCACAAATGATATCGCGAATAACGATTACTTGTGGAAACCAGACATTACAAGAATATTCGGGGGCCTATATACTTGCTATGGCGCAGCGCGATTTTTCAGCGGAAAAGAAGGCTCTTTTTGATAAAATGATTGGAAATGTGCCTGAATTAAATGACCCGGGAAATTCGGGTAGTCGGGTCAATTCATATCCAAACGCGTTTTATACTACAAACCCTGCCGGGGCGGAGCCATCGATTCGCGGTAGAACATTATATATTCCGCTGAATTCGTGGTTTACTATGAAAAGCCAAATGGCGTTTCCTTTAGTGGCTTTGCAGTATAATGAATTACAAATAAACGTTACTATGCGACCAATACAAGAATTATTTCAAATACGTGATGTTATGGATAGCACGAATAATTATCCATATGTAGCACCAAATTTTAATTTGTATTATATGCAGTTTTACCGATTTTTACAGACACCTCCAGATGTTGGATTGGGAGTTAATTCGTATACAGACACCCGTACATTATGGAACGCGGATATTCATTTGAATTGTACATATTGTTTTTTATCAAACGCTGAATCGCGTATTTTTGCGTTGAATGAACAAAAATATTTATTCCGGCAAGTGAGACAAAATATTTTTTATAATGTAACTGGTCCAAATAAGGTACAATTAGATTCGATTGGTATGATATCAAATTACACATTTTTTTTACAAAGAAGTGACGCAAATTTACGAAATGAATGGAGTAATTATACTAACTGGCCTTATAATTATTTACCATATGATTTAGTACAAGCTCCAACCAGTGGGGATTATAAAATTACTAGGACAAATCCCGATGGTACAACAACTGTTGTATATATTGGTCCAGGTGTAAACGCTGATGGAAAATTAACCGGGTGGTTGTTGACCGGTAATTATAATTTAGAAAACGAAAAAAATATATTAGTATCCATGGCGTTATTGTTGGACGGTTCATATCGTGAAAACGCACAGCCAGTAGGTGTGTATAATTATGTCGAAAAATATACGCGAACCGCGGGTAATGCGCCGGATGGGTTATATGTGTATAATTTTTGTATGAATACATCACCATTTGATTTACAACCATCAGGCGCGATTAACATGAGTCGTTTTACAACGATTGAGTTCGAATTAAATACGATTGTACCGTCATTGGACCCTTATGCCCAATCACTGGCAATATGTGACCCATCAACTGGTCAAATTATTGGAATTAATAAGCCAACATGGAGAATATACGATTATAATTTTAATCTGGTTGTTTTTGAAGAACGAATCAACATGGTAACATTTGTTGGTGGAAACTGCGGTTTAATGTATGCTACTTAAATCTAGGAAATTTTTCAATGAAAAAATAAAAAGAATACATATAAAAAATAAATAATATAAAAAGATTTTACTAATTATATTATTCTAATCAAAAGAAAATGACCACAATTGAAATGAATAATGATGCCATTATTACAAAAGACCCCCAAACAAATTTATATACGTGTAGTACTTGTAGCTATTATACGCCTTTAAAAAATAGTTATATAAAGCATTTAAAAACTGATAAACATAAAATAAATACAAGTCCATTGGAGTGTGGTCAATGTAATAAATTATTTTATACAAAAATCTCTTATAATAATCATGTGAAATCTTGTATCATTCAGGATAGCAATCAACCCGAAAATATGAGTGATTGTGATGGTGAAAATGAAATTCTTATAAATGACAACGATGATGATGATGATAATAATGATGATGGTGAAGAACCAGACGAGGAATTGAGTTTATTATTAACAAAATTTGGAAACCAATATGATAAATTGATGATTAAATATATAATAATGTTTTTTTTACATATAAAAGAAAATATGTTATCATTTAACCTTTTACTGATTTTTGTATTATTTATGTGGAATCATTAAAAGCAAATGCTCCATCATCTATGAATTCTCCACTAAATGTGGTTCTTACTGGATATTTCATCATTAACGATAAATTTCCAGACGGATAATATTTTTCTTTAAAAATATTTTCTTCTAAATCAAAATTGGATTTCCACATGTCGACCCCCATATTATATTTTGCTGGTTTTGCTCCAGGGTCAATATATGTAGCACTTTTGGTAATATCTTTTGTAAATGTACTCATGACTGGTTTTATGTCAGTTGTTTGCTCTTTTATTTCACGATTATAAACTGGAGGTGGGACACAACCATAACAATCTACATCCGATACACAATCTTCTCCTGTTATACGACAACGCCCGGGCGGTCCACATATATTTTTACATGTATATTCCGTAAAAGCAGGATTTGGTAAATTCACACTATGTGTGGTATCTGGTCCTTCTTTAATCGCTGACATTTTTGTAAATGCTTCTTGAATGTAATTGTTTTTAAATAAATAATTTGTCCAGTAGAAAATGATAATAACCGACAAAAGAGTGGCGATTCCATATATGAATAAATTTATTTTCATTTATGATAAATAAAGAAAATAATATTTTTATTTCAAAAAATCAAGTATTCTGTTTATTAGATGAAAATATAATATTACATAATAATATAATCTTAAATAATAATATGAGTAAAACTGTTCAATCAAATACATCTGAAATTGATAAAAAAAAAAAAGAAACACAACCAAATAAAGTTGTCAATTATGAAACTACATATAATTACGGAAAATCTTTATTTAGCCAAATTTTCAAACTTGGAATTGTAATAATTATTGGTACAAGTATAGTATATAGTAGTAAAGTATATCAAGCAAATATTATTCCATTTGATATAAAGTATTTTCCGTTCACAAATATAATAAATCCAAAATTTAAAGATGCACAAGAAGAAACAAATAGTATTAATATATTTAAAACAGACAATAGTGTTTACTCGACACATATAAAATTTCCTATTGAAGAAAATCAAAAAATATTGAATGGGAGCTTGCTGGATTATTTTAGAAAATTAAAAAATAAAAATGTTTTTACTTTGTACTTATTTACAGCATTACAAAATATTTTAGCAACAAACTTGTCGTTTAATAAAACTTTTTATAATACTACAACATCTATGTTTACGGAATCGGTTAATATTTTTTTGACGCCTTTGTTATTTATTTTATGGTGTATATTGATGTATTTTGTAAATTTTATAAATATCATATTTAATTTGATAAAAAATATAACTTTATTGTTCAGTATAAATAAAAATACTTCTCCTGGAAACGAAAATAAACCGCCTATTTGGGAATTTGGAAATAAAAAGATTATCATGTCGACAAAGACAAATATATTCTTATTTTTAGTGTATCTTTGTCTTATTGGCATGTTTATCATGTTTTTTGGTATTGCTATGGTATTTCCAGTAATTTCATTGATTTGTTTAATTTATTGTTTTGTTCTTCCTCTTTTTATGAAAGCAAAAAATGTAAAAAATGTAGATAAACCATCGAAATATGACTTTAAAAATGCACTATTGGATGTTTTAAAATATAAATCACAAATAATAATGTTGATTATTGCCTTTTTTGTTATAAAGGGTGCGAATGATTTTTTTGGTAATGTTGCTATGGTTATTTCTATTGTGATTTTTTTAATCATGTTTTTTTTCACACCATTATTTGAAAAATACAAGTTGAATTATAAGGATAATTTATTACCAGGAACTCCTGTACCCCCACCACCGAGTAATTTGGATAATGATTTAATAACGGAAGAACAAAGTAATAAAATAATGTCAGAATTAACAAAAATGGCGCCAATCGCAATGACTCCCGCAGCAATCACACCAGAAAATATTAGTGATGCTGCGAAATCTTCGGTATTGCCTGATAAGACAGAAAACAATCCAACAGAAGCCCCAAGTGAAACCACTGATTCAGTAAAGTTGCCTTACAAGACAGAAAACAAACCAACTGAAGCCCCAATTGAAACCACTGATTCAGTAAAGTTACCTTACAAGACAGAAAATAAAACAGATACACCAACTACAATGTTTGGTAAACTTAAAAATAAATTAGACAATTTTGTTGAGGATAAAGTTATGCCTGAAGTAAAATCAATTGAAAATAGTGTCGAAAAAAACGTTAATTCAAAGTCTAAAGCAACTGAACTTTTAAAAAAAGTCGCATCAGTTAATCCACTGGCCAGATTAGCTGTTAATACGGCGGTTAAAACAGCTGATAAACTAGCGGATAAAGTATCCGATAGAGTATCTGATAGAGTTTCAGATAAAATAGCGAATAAAGTGGCTGATAATGTCGTTGGTGGAAAAAAGAAAAAATGAAAAAACACATCTTTAAAATAACAATATTAAAAAGAGAATAAAGATAAATCAATATATACTGAGTAAAGACAGTTATATACATGGAAATACAAAATCAAATCCAAGAGCCAATCCAACAAACACAAATCCAAAATAATCACCATATATTTAGTGATTACAGGAATAATACGTTTCTAAAAAGATGGAATATCGAATTATTGGATTTTTATAAAAAAAAAGAATACAAAAATATTCAAATCAGTTTATGTAATGACAAAATACGTATTACAATCGATAATTATAACTTTATATTGTCGAATAAATACCCGTTTTATCCTCCCAAGGTGATGATTCAAAAAAAATCTTATTTGAATTATTTGAAATACCCCACGAGTGAAAGAATACAAAATATATTACATGTACATAAAATTTCTTGTATGTGTTGTAGTTCCATTTCGAATAGAAATATGTGGAGTCCTGCGTATCAAGTGAAAAATATTTTAGATGAAATCAAACGGGTAAATCAAATTAAAAAGTATGTGAAGCACTATTTAATAGTGGATGATATATGCCAAACCAGAAATATTGATACTGAAACCATTGGAATGTTAATATTGGAATTTTTAGAATGTATACCTGTAAAATAATATCAAGATGAATGAATGTATTTTATATAATAATATATATATATTATATGAAATCTAGTAAATTTAGAAATAAAAAGCGTGGTCATTATAGAAAAACCGCAAAAACATATCGTAAAAAAAGTTTAAAAAAAAGAACTCGAAAAATGAGGGGAGGAAGAAGTGACGAATTATTTTATGCGATTGACAAAAATGATGTAAATTTAGTAAAAAGAGTACTTGATGGAGAAACGATATTATATAAAAATAAGGCAAAAGATATGATTACCGGTAAAAAAGAGACTGACATCAATGCAAGAAATAAAGACGGTTATACTCCATTGACTTATGCGATTAACAAAAAATGTAATAATAATACCACCCCTCAGTCAAGTTCAGAAATTAAAAGTAAATGTAATAATGATGTAATTAAATTATTGATTGAGCGGGGCGCCGATGTTAATTTTCCAAGTATAGGTTATCATATAGGCGAAAATATTATTATTCCTGGGATGAATCCAGATACTTATCGTGGCAGTACTCCATTAATAGACGCAATTAATAATAATTTAGATAGAGAAATAATTGAATTATTAATTAAAAAAGGCGCTAATGTAAATCAAGAAAATTCTTATAGGTATACACCATTAGGAGAAGCTTTTGATCGTGGGGCTAAATTTGAAATATTTGAATTATTAATTAATAGAGGAGCGCGTATATCTGAAACACTGTTATATAGTTCACTAAAATACAAATTAGATGAAAAAATAATTAAATTGTTAATCGAATACGGTGCGAATGTCGATGATTTAGTAAAACCGGGACCTAGAGAAACATTATTTACACCATTATTATGGGCAATTAAAAATAATTATAGTTTTGACATAATTAAATTATTAATTGATAAGGGCGCAACAATTTTAGTAAAAAATAAAGATGGCTATAATGGAAATGAAAAAGATGGAGAAAAAAAATATAGAAGGGTCTTTGAAGAAGATAAAGATGGCGTGACCAGATTGAAAATGCTAGAAGAATTTAATAGAAAGAATGATGGGAATGTAAGCCCATTTTCATTAATATTTCCACTGCGTCAACAAAATAAAAAAGAATACGATAAAAGAATTTCTTTATTTATTGATGCGCTAAATCTAGATGTTGATAAATATAATGTTAGTATAATTTCTTACTTTCTTAATAATCTTAACGACACCCATAGTTACGACGATAATAATAATAAGCTTGTCAATAAAGAAGCTATTATTATGCATGAAGATTATACTGATTCCCTATTAAATTCCGCACTTATAAATTTTAAAACTAACATGTATAACAAAAGAAGAGTTAAAAAAAGAGAAGATAAAAAAGATGTATTTGTGAATGAAATTGAAAATAATACCATATTTCCACATATAGATCAATTAAATGATGTAATTAAAATATTCATTCAAAAAAGTAAGGATATTAACAAAATGAATAAAAAAGGTGAAACCCCGTTGTCTTTGGCAATTCAATATGGTTATGACGATTCTGTAATTAATGAAATACTTAAAAAAGGCGCAACGATAGATGTAGAAAAAAAATATGATAATGGTAATACCCTCCTATGTTTCGCAGTTAAATATAATAATATTGGTATAATTAAACGATTGATTGATGTTGAAAAGGCAAATGTAAACGTCGTGAATAATGATGGTAATACCCCTCTATTATTGGCTCTTCAAAATGACGTTAATTCTTCTATAATTAAACTATTGATTGAAAAAGGTGCTGATGTAAAAGCAAAGAATAACAAGGGTGAAACACCACTTTTATTAGCTATAAATAATTATAATTATAAAAATCAATTTATAACTCTTAATGAACCCCCAATGAAAGATAGAGAAAACATTGTTAAATTATTAATTGAAAAAGACCCAAACTTTAATATAAATGACTATAAGTTTGACTACAAAAGTAATGTGGGAGGAATTATATTAAACGCTTACAACGCTTACAAAGAAAATAAGAGGAAAGTATCTGGAAATAATAATATGAATAATAATAATATGAATAATAATATGAATAATAATATGAATAATAAAAATAATAATATGAATATGAATAATACTAACGAAATAAAAATGGGGTTACCAGAAGAAAACATTATTGAATTACAAACACCAGTAAAAAATAACAATTTACCGTAAAAACAATATAAAGAATTCACATTTATTTATCATTAGGGGACACCCCCGCTGTGCTCCCATGGCTTAGTGGTTATAGCGTGCGCTTAGTAAGCGTAAGGTCGCGAGTTCAATCCTCGCTGGGAGCTCAATGCTTATTTTTCTTTTTCACTTCAAAAATGAAAAAAGTAAATAGTATAAATTATAATATAAATAATTTTTAATTACTTATATTAAACCAACTAAAATGCAAAATTTAGTAAACTTACCTTTTGTAAGCGTATGTACACCGACATTTAATCGACGTCCGTTTATTCCCATGATGATGAGATGTTTTTTAAGTCAAACATATCCAAAAGACCGTATTGAATGGGTTATTGTTGACGACGGTACAGATAAAATATATGACCTTGTTTCCAATATACCTCAAGTGAAATATTTTGGTTATAATGAAAAAATGAAGCTCGGTAAAAAAAGAAATGTCATGCATGAAAAATGTAAAGGCGATATTATCATTTACATGGACGACGACGATTATTATCCACCTGAAAGAATATCGCACGCGGTTGAGACTTTATTACAAAATCCACAGGCTTTGTGTGCGGGTTCAAGTGAAATGTATATTTATTTTAAACACATTAATGAAATGTATCAATTTGGACCATACAAAGACAATCATTCTACCGCAGCAACCTTTGCTTTTCGAAGAGAATTATTAAAACAAACGCAATATGATAATGACGCCTGTATAGCAGAGGAAACCCAATTTTTGAAAAACTATACAATACCTTTGGTCCAGTTGGACCCGTTAAAAAGTATTTTGGTTTTCTCTCATACTCATAATTCTTTTGATAAAAAAATCTTGTTAGAAAACAAAGAAAAAGATAAATTTATTAAACTCTCCAACAAAACAGTTGATGATTTTGTAAAAGACGCCAGCATTAAACATTTTATTATGGTAACCATCGACGAACACCTTGAAAAATATGAGCCAGGCGACCCCAAACATAAGCCCGATGTTTTGAAACAAATGACAGAAATGAAAGAGCGACGAGAGAAAATAATAGAAAAACACAAAATACAGCAAGAAGAATCAAACCAAAAGATGAATTCAATTGTGAATAATAGTAAAAATATAGATTATTCTAATAAATTTCAAGAACAAACTTCTTTAATTATGGAGTTGATGAGAGAAAATAGAGAATTAAAGGAAAAAATGGATTATTTAGAAAAGAAAATTAAGGATTTAATATCGAACAGAATTCAAGAAATGAAAGCGGCGACCAAATAATAAATAATAAATAATAAATAACAATAAAACCAATATAAATACATTTTTGTAATACAATACATCAACTAGCAAAAGAGAAATGCTTTACGAAGAAGATATGTTTCACCCGTTAAATCCTGAATCTCAAATCATGAATAACAATATTGTTAAAAAATTCATGGTGTCTACCACCAAAAAAGGTTTTTATTCTTTAAAGAGAAAAGTAAACAGCAAAAAAGTGAATGTAGATGTCTACGCGAGTGGGGGTTTAGGAACAAATATTCGTAACGCGATTAGCGGTGAATATTATTATGGTTATAAAGTAGGGACAACAAAGGAAGATTTATTTTACAAGACGAGTGTTTCAACAGGTGAGACTGGTAATGAGGGAGTTGTATTATTTTTTGAAAATCCTGAGCAGTATGAAAGACATTTTTATACAAATGTTGATGCCGCGGATAAAGAACGTTGGTATAGTAAGTATAATGATGCGAAACTGAAACAAAAATAAAAATTAAAAAATAAGGATATAAAAATATATACACTAATAATATAATATGAAATTTATTATATTATTTTTATTAACTACACCATTATACAGGTGTTTTCATTTTTTACATTTACATATACCTATTCAAAAAACAGTGACAACATATTATTGTATATCTCCAAATTCAAAAATACAAGGTAATGAAGAAACAAATAATTCTGGACAAGATAGACAATCCCGGGAAAGCATGATTCTCAAGACCAATCCGGATAAAAAGAGTTTAACATATAAATACCACTTTAAAGGTACTGGGATTGATGAACGATATTCAAATACAATCGATGAAATAGAATATCATACACAAATGGAAAAATTAGCGAAATTCAGCTACCAAATGAAATTACTGAAAAAACTCGAAAGTAATAAAATCGCAGAACCATGTAAATTACAGGCAATCGACGAATATAATTTTTTGTTTGAAAAACGCAAATATGTTACGAATATTGAGTCGGGTGGATTATACGATTCTTGGGAGGACTCGGGCTTTTAGTGCCTTTTTTTAAGCGAACGTCTTTTTCTATGACACTTTGAATTTTTCTTTGTTCTGCGTCTTTTGTTCTTTCTTGTTTTTTTTCCACCACCACGACTACTATTTGATTTTAAAACACGCGATGTATTATTAACTGTTGACGGTCCACGTTGAGTTGACGACCCACTAGTAGAATTTGAAAATTCTTTAGTTAAATCTTTAAATTCTTTTACGTGATACTCATCGTATTCCCTTTCATTTGGATGGTTTACTAAAAAAATATATCTTGCTTTCCTTATCTCTTTCTTATGTTGTTCATCAAAATCTCTCTTATTAACAGAACTTCGGCTAGATGATGGTGTACTATTCGGTGATATATTTTGTAAATTTAGAGGAGGAACCGTAGGTGTAACCGTAGTTCTAACAGATTGATTGTTGACATTTGTATTCCGTCCTTTTAATCCATTTATACCTTTTTCTAATTCATCTACTCTTATCTTGTCATTATTTAACTTTGTTTCAATATTTCCTAATTCATTATCAATAGTTGAAGTCATATATTAAATAAATATTTTATTTATTTCATGTTTATAAAATATTTATTCATAATTATTCACAATTTATTTCTTCACATATATTTTCATCATCAACTACAACATCATCTTCAATCCCCTCCGCGTTTTCATTGGTAAATTTGTCTAAATACCTATAAATACGATTAATATCCAATTTTGATATTTCATAATTTTCAAATAAATTCAAAATTTCGACATCATCATATTTCTCTCTTATATCCATGAAAAAAGAAAAAATATCCTTTTTATCCATTCCAAGTTGCTGACATAAATTCTGTATAAACAACAAATTATTGTATTCCGTTGAATACTTGGTGAGCACTTTTGTAAAACGCACCTCACCTGGATTGTATTTCAAGTCTTTATTATTCAAAACATCTACATTTTCATGAAACAATTTATTATTCTTAAATGTCTTGATGAGAGAACTCATTTCATTAAACTGCCAAATCTGTTTTTGAAAAGTAATGCGGTCAATATAATCCGCAAAACACATGTTATCAAGCAACTTGATATAAGTAGGAACCGATACTTTTTTATCCATTTTGTCTAAAACATCTATAATATTTTCATGCCACAAAAGCGCAACAATCGTACGGTCGGTGTCATTCATAAGAACATTGTGTTCACTCAATGAATAATGGTTATTAATCAGTTTGTGTGTTATTTTTTTCGTGTCATCATTATACGATTTGGTATGAAAAATATTTTTAATTAAATCCCCCTTCAAAACATTCTGGTTTTTCTTGTAAATTTCAAAAATCGTATTCAATTTGCGTAAATCATATTGTACAAACTGATGTATTTGTTCTCTCATGTCTTCATTTATATAAGGCATAATCATCTTGATAATTTCTATAATTTGTCTTTTGGTAGGTATTTTGAGTTCGATAGTGTTACAAACCTTCATCAAGTCTTTGATTTTCTTATCAATATGGTAATTCCCAATACAAATAATCGGGTTATTCGTATATTCCTCTAATTTCTGTTTTTTGGTCTTTTTCGGTCGTATTAATTTAATGAGACTATTAATCCCCCCTTTGTCACCACTATTCATGCCGTCGATTTCGTCCATGACAATCACTATTTTTTTCACCTTTTTTTTAAACATACTCATGATATTCCGGTCAGACATGTTGTGATTTGTAATTGTATCAATGATTGCCTTGTTACGAATATCGCCCGCATTATACCGAATCACGTCATAATCCATGCCTTTCAAAATATCCATGACAAATTGTGTTTTACCGGTACCCGGTTCACCATAGACGTAAATTCCCTTTTTAAATAACGCATTTTGTTTGTTTGATTCAAAACCCTTCAAAATATCTTTCATTTTTCTCACTTCGTGTTCTCTGTTTAAATATTTATTTATGTCTAATTCATCCATTATATTTTTATAAATATTCTTTTTATGTTGATTTTACTCATTTAACATTTGTGTAATAATATTTTTACAATTGGTGGATTCGTTGGCATTACACAAATTAATTAAAAAATGAATAAAATTCTTATAAATTATTTTTTTATAAAAATACTTTTTATTCACATTCCATAATTTGAATTTTTCTCTCATCACTTGTAAAAATACAAAGTGATTATCATTGCGAATAATGTCGCGAATATAACTATCATAGCGTTTGATAGATTTAGTAATGATGTAATGATTCTTTACATATGTTTTTTTATCTAGCCATACAAGTGTCTTTAATGGTAAAAACTGTTTAATGTATTTTTGAATGTCTTCTGGCAATTTAAGAACTAATAATAAATATTGTTTTTCTTTTTCTTCAGTATTCATTATTATAATCAACCTATATTATTATTTTGATTTTATTAAGTATTACATGGGTCACTTGATAAATTTGTAATTCCGTCCCAATTTACTCCGCATGAATTAGCCCAAGAATATTTATCACATACGGTTGGTTTATCCTGTGGAAAATTCATATCTTCATAACAAGTTCCTAAACGTTTCACATTTTGACATTTAGACCCATCACCATTGGAATTTAACCAATAATCTGGACAATCTCCCACAATGGGCGGCCAAGTTTTATTTTGGTTACTTGAAAGTGTAAATCCAAGAATTAACAATATTATAATTAAAAGAAAAATAAAGAATAATATAACCATTTTTTGAAATCCACCCATATTATACAATTACAATATAAAATAAAAATATAAATAAAAAATATTTTGTATTTAATATATAATGGAAATAACAAATAATCAATTGGCAACCAACGGAAGAGTAAATGCGAAATATCCTAAAACTAGTGATTTATTTCAAATGTATGATAAAATACCAGTGAATCAATGTACGACCTTTAGAGATCCTACTGAAGGATTGTGGGATAACACTGCTTTGTCAAAAACCTTTTTTTCAGCAGAAAATATGGGAATTATACAAAATGGAATTCGTGCGGGTGTATATAAAAAATCCAATGGTCAATATATTATTAGTGACCAAGACGGAGACACTTTGAAAATAATAATGCGAAGTATTTTTTTACAAAATGCGGCAAATCAGCCTACCAATATTAAGGGACAAGTCGAACAATTAAATCAAATGGTTTTGAATTATGCCGTAGACCAAGTATATTCAGAGGCAATTGGTTATTACAAATATATACAAGACGCATCTACCATGTATACTCCTATGGACCCACCAATCATGTCTTCCAATAATGACAAACAACTTGTATTGAAACCATGGTTTTAACCCCAACCCAACCCCAAATTCCAACAAATCAAAAATCAACAAATCAAAAATAAAAAATATGATATACATGATATTTTTTATTTAATTTCTATTCAACAATTGAAACTTATTTTTTAACTAGCTTTTTCTTTTCACCACTACTACCAGTGACAACCTTTGCCACGACTCCTTCACGCATTTTCGCATATTCCTTTTCCAAAACATCCAACTCTTTCAACCACATTTCACTGGTGCTAGTGGTTTTTACATAATCCAATTCAGCCACTTTATCAGCGTGTTCCTTGTTCAAACGCGCAACATTTTCATCAGTAACACTATCAAGTGGCAATTTGGTCAAATATTTGAATTCCTCATCATCATTCATGACTGAATACTTTTTGTCATTCAACATTTGTATGACCACCTCTTTTTTCTTGTTTCTAAAATCAATTGTTCCTGCTAGCAATTCGCTAATGTATCTGGATTTATTCGACAATACCAACAATTCTTTGCTCAAGGCATCCACCATATAATCCTTTCTTTTTTGATACAACTCCAAACGCGTTACAAAATAATCGTCTATAATGTCTTGAACTCGGTCATACTTTTTCAGCTTATCATTGGCATCAAACAAGTGCATATTTGTCGAATTATTTGTCGAAAACAACTTGAATTGTTTCTCCAGACCATTACAACCGTGGTCCAATTGTATTGCCTCTAATTCAGCCAATTTACCCTTTTGTAAAGTAATGATAAAATCAACCGATGTGTCTTTACTCATATCGTCATATTCTTTCACTACTGGAACGATTTTTTTACCGGTTTTATCGACTGATTCAGTCAAACCCTCCAAGTATTCTTTGAAATCATCTGTCCAGTAACCCACTGGTAATTCTGTAACACGGATTTTATCAACTCCCATTTTTTCATATTTTCCTTTGAATAAATATTTCCCCTCATCAGACACTTTTTGTATAGTCCCACGAAATCCTTCGTAATATGGAACAAAGTCAATATTTCCTCCTGTCAACGCACCGGAAAGTTTTTCACGAATGTATTGAATAATTTGACTAGGATTATAACACATAATATCAGTACTGAATCCAGTGCCAATACCTTTGGAACCATTTACCAATACCATTGGAATAATAGGCGCGTAAAAGATTGGTTCAACAAGTAGACCATCATCATTTAAATAAGTCAATATATTGTCATCCATTTCAGGAAAGATGTATCGCGTAATTTTATTCAGCTGAGTAAATATATATCTTTCTGATGCGCTATCTTTACCACCTTGTAATCGCGTTCCAAACTGACCATTTGGCATTAACAAATGAATATTATTGGAACCGACGAAATTTTGCGCCATACCAACAATCGCGGCATTTAAACTCGCCTCACCGTGGTGATAACCGGAATGCTCTGAAACATAACCACTAAATTGCGCCACCTTGATTTCCGTGGTCAAGTTTTTCTTGAATGCGGAATACAAAATTTTACGCAAACTGATTTTCAAACCGTCCATCAAATTTGGAATACTACGGTCACAATCGTATTTCGAAAAGTGGATTAATTCCTTATTAATAAATTCTTCGTATGTTACCATTTTGTCATTGGTATTCAAGAATGATTCACGATTATATTCACCCAGCCACAACTTACGGTCATCGGCGCGTTTCTTGTTGAAAACCATATCTATTTTATCATCACTGTCTTTACCCTTGTATTCAAAACCAACCGTCTTTTTCTTTTCAAAATATTCTCGAAATTCCTTGCCAGTACTTGTACCTAATCCCTTGTAATATTTCACAGTCCAACCTTTTCCTTGTGCGTTTGCGTTTTTCCAGGTTTCATATTCACCCTCATTATAAAACACCAATTCTTGTGTTCCTTTTCGCGCTTTTAATATAGGAGTATTCATAAACCCAATGAATCCTGGTATTTGAACTAACGACGCCCATTCACTTTGAAACAAGTTAATCACTAATCCTTTAATATGACTACCATCATGGTCTTGGTCGCACATAATCATAACTTTACCATAACGCAGCGATTTCGCAACATCTTCTGCGTTTTTATATACACGTCCGGATTCTAAACCAAGAATTTTCTTTATTTCCGCAATTTCTTTGTTTTCCGCGATTTTTTTGGTTTGCTCACCACGAACATTTAATATCTTACCTTTCATTGGATAAACCCCAATAATATTACGGTCATCAGATGATAATCCAGAAACAATACCAGCCTTGGCTGAATCTCCCTCACAAAATATAATGCTACATTGCGAGGACTTTTCAGTTCCAGCCCAATTCGCATCAATCAATTTAGGAATTCCACGAATACTTTTGGTCTTTGAACCGTCAGTCTTTTTAACCGCCTTGTTTTCCTTTACTTCCGTCAAAGCACACGCGGCATCCATGACACCCATTTTTGCGATTTTTTCAATAAACTTATCGCTAACACTACAAGTTGAACCGAATTTCGCAGACGGTGTATTCATGAAATCCTTGGTTTGACTATCGAATGCCGGGTTCTCAATATCGCATCTCAAGAATAAAATCAGTTGTTCTTTAATACTATTCGCATTCACTACTACTTTTTTCTTCTTTTCAATATACGCCACTAATTTACGAGTAATTTGACCCAAAATATATTCCACATGTTTGCCACCTTTTGCGGTATGAATACCATTTACAAAGGATACTTGAATGAATTCGTGGGTTGGAGACAGCGCCACTGCGTATTCCCAGCGTTCGCTAGAATCTTCATATGCTCGAACAGATGATGCGACATCTTTTGACGACGCACCAATATACATGTCAATATATTGTTGGAAATTCTTTACCGGAATCAAATTGGAATTGTATTTTACTTTCAAACTTTTCTCTGTAACAGCTGCCACATCGTAGACGCGTTTTTTCAACAAGGAAATAATATCGGGCGTCAACCCGGCGATTCCTAGACGCGCATAATCCGGTTTAAATACGATTTTCGTATATGGCTTTGTTTTACATTTCGTTATTTTTGGTTTTTCAATGACATCTAGATTATTTTTGAATTCTTGAAAATATTTCAAACCACGTACATGGTCAACCGTTTCAACTGAACCATAGGTAGACCATATTAATACTAATTTGAATCCAAAACCGTTCTTTCCACCAACGATTTTCTTTTCGGTTTTATCATAATTCGTGGACGTTCTCAAATGACCGAAAATCAATTCCGGAATCCATATTTTGTATTCGGGGTGTTCAGCAATATCAATACCATTACCGTCATTCATCATGACAATTGTGCCATCGTCTTGAATGGATATGTCAATATAATTTACTGGTAATGCGTTTTCCACTTTGTTTTGAATCGCTTGCTGCATACGAATCACGTGGTCGCGACAATTAACAATACCTTCATCAAATAATTTGAAAAGCGCTGGTATATAAGAAATGTTTTTTTCAATAATACGTGTTTGCTCATCATTAAGAATCCATAAATCGGTTTCGACTTTTTCAACGGACCCTATATAAGTATCGGGATTGTCTAATATATGTTGTTTGTCTGTTTTTTGTTGATATTTATTTGCTAATTCGTCGCTGGTAGTTGTCATATTGGGTATAAGTAAATAGTCTATATATGTTTAAGTCAAGGTTAGATATTATTTTGTTTCAATTTTTATATATATTTAATATTTTGTATTTTTGTATTTTTTGTATTAAGAATATAACATATAAATATATATAAATAAACAAATGTCAAATTCATACGCGTCATTATATTTTAGACCCGGTATGAATAATCTTCAATTCCCTAAAAAATGCGCAGATAAATCCCCGGCAAGTTGTTTTAAACACGAAAAAACAACTACACTTTATTTCAATAATGGTATTGTATATGAAACTCAAACGCAGAGTCAGCGTATTGCTACGATTATCAACAGTTATCCAGGCGGGCGCGTAAATTTTGGCAACGTAAATTCCACACCCATCACCTTTTTAGGAAAAACCGAGGGACAGCCTGGAGGATTAAATAGACCGTTAAGAAACAAATTCTAGAAGATTTAAAATTTTATTTATTTTAGTAATTGTTTAAATTTTATTTATATTTAGAAATAAAAATAATTATTTTCTTTATTCATTTTATAATGACTCGTTACTCAAAAGCAGCAGATGGACATTACCATATTCATGGACGTAAATTCCATATCTTGATTGGTTCAAGAGCAGAGGTATATCACGGCACTGCATTCAAGACCGCAGGTGGATTAACCAAGGTTGATTTAATCCAAAACAAGAATGGTCGTATTGTGTCAAAAGTAAAACATGCCACCGCCAAGAAGGAAAAACGATTGGTCAAGGCAGGTTATGGAACCAAGAAGGGAAAGTTCGGTTATGTTAAATTAACTGGAACTCGTAAATCAAGAAAATAAAGTATATAATCAAATAATGACAACAATTACAAATAATTACAAACAAATAAATTTAAATAGCAAATGAAAATTGACAAATTATTTTAGTTAATTTGTCAATAATTTATTAATAAAAACAATATCATACGAAATCAACTAACCGCATAACCAATCTAAACTAATAAATTTCTCGTATTTAATATAAGGCGTAAAATTATAAAACAAATATTTTTCAAAGAACCGTTTATTTACACACCGCGAATCGTTTTCCTTTACTTTTTCACAGTAAAAATCATAGACCTCATCAAATGAAATAAGGGAATCGCTGGTGCCTTTTTTTAAGCTTACCTCCGCGTAGTGAGATTTAAATATATTTAAATAATTATTCACTTCACCGGTCTTGTCCCAGAGGGAGCACGAAATATTTAGCACATATTTATGTTCCACAATTTCAATAGACGGATAAAAATGATGAATAATTTTCACTACATCATGTTCAGATATATTTCCGGTTTTCGAACTCAAATAAGACGCACTATGAGATGTTTGTACCCATTTTTTGAACAAACCGCATAATTCATCGATTTCAAAATCATTTTCAAATTTATCTAGTGGCAATATTTGAATAGTTGTATCCCAAAAATGAATAAAATCACTTACATAGGGCGTGTATTTGCTAATTATATTACAGAAATGGTCATTTTTTTCTTCGTATTGGTATTTTTCTTTTAAAAGCGTCTTCAAATGATTTGAATAAATCATATTGGGGAGGGAACATTGCGATATATAATTTTTCCATAAATAATGCATATTTTTCCAATTGATATAAGAGTTGATGCCCTCATTATACTCAACATTTTGAATACACGTATTACAAAAATTATCCACAATCACTTGTTGATTATTATTTTTGAAATATAATGTATACTTTTTGATTTCTTCGTCATCTACCTTATTATGAATATAAGACTCCGAATCGTCATATCGGTTTGAATAATGTACGGCTACGCACAACAAGTCTAGACCTATATTTTTTAAAATATTTTTCCATATATCCACTTGAATTGTATCATTCATATTTATAATACGACATTTATCGAATAAATAATTCTCGTGATATTTGGTCATGAAATTAAATGTCGGGTTTGTAAAACCAGATGTGATGTATATGATATTTTCCAATTCCGTCAATATTTTTTTCACTGACGGTTTTATAAAAAAAATCAAATCCGCATTTTTTTTCAATATATTATCACCTAAAACAGTAAGAAAATATTTCGCCTCTGCTTTTGTTTTAAATAAGGTTGACGGATACAAATGTTTTAATACATTTTGTATAGTTTCCGGTTCAGGAACGCACTTGAACAAATGACGGTCTTTGATTTGCTTTATCATATTTACCTTTGTTTTGTATTTCCATTGTATCAATACGCCGTCTTTTGAAATATTGGTCAACAATTTATGTTGTATATGGTCTTCCTTTACAGAAGCGAAGGTATTGTTGGCATATTCATAAAAACAATTATTATTGGGTAAATAATAATATCGATTTTTACTCAAGAATACCTGAATAAATATTTGTTGTTCGCTAGTCAAAAAATCATTTCTCTTGATTTTCTCCTGGTGAGTCTTGTCTTCTGTATCGAGTGTTGTTGGTAATATATTTATTAAATGATATTGAAGACGCTGTGTCATGTAGGTGTCTCCTGAATATTTTTCATATAGTTGATATACATTATTTATGGCATATGCCTTGGTGTTATCATTTATGATTGATGCGTCGGCATTTTTTATGATTGTTTCTACTTTGTTTTCCGTTTGATTCATTTTAAAATACTCTGGTAACAATTATATAATGTTGTCAATATTCCTTTAAATTAGTTTACATATATATTTTGATGTTTCTCTCTTTAACATCAAAATACAAGAACAAAATAGGTTAAAATTTTACAAATAATATAAAATAAATATGTTTATATCCATTTGTAAGGTCCATCACCTTTTATTTCCACCTCATTTTTGTTTGGTTCAACAATGAATGAGAGACGTTGACCATAGATTGTCCAGTAAAACGCACCATTCACGCCATGGACATCGAATTTATTACCGGAAATTTCACCTGCGAAATATTGGGGTTTATATATGTTTCCGTCATAAATAGGGGTTAATTGAACAGTTAGATTCGTCGCAAGTTTATCTACGTAATCCGGTAATTCAATTGTGACAGATTCATTGTTGGTGATTACACCTTTACCTCTATAATAAACTCCGGCTTCAGGTCCTTCCAAACAACCGTGAACAAGTAATTTTTCATCATCTTTTGGATGGTCAATGACGAAAGATTTTACAGAGCTCCATGAAGAACCGTTAGAAACATGTAATCCAGACGCACCTGAAATTGTCGTATTGTAATAAATTGACCCTGCTACACCAACAGATGGTGCGGTTGAATATTTTCCCACACCAATTATTCCAGTAAAATATTTGTTTCCTGAAAAGGTTTGCCCACTCGTTGTAATTATACCAGGATTTGTTGAACTAGCACTTCCAAATTGTAAATAACCATTTGAAGTAAATGTCGCACCATAAGATAATCCGGTTGAACCTACCGCAGTAACACCTTGTTTATTTGTTATAATTGTGGCCCAAGTTGAACCACTATATGTACTTCCAACTGTATTTCCTAAATATAATTGTAAAGAATTCGATGTATTATTGAAATATATACTTCCTGGATTAAATCCTCCCCAAGATGAATATGGGTCACTTGAGAAATTAGCGGCAACAATTACATCTTGAAAATATTTTGTACCTGATATGAGTTGGTCTGTATTATTTATTAAGCCAGGATTCACATTATCCGCAGGTGCTAATTGTAGGGAAATCAAACCTTCATTATTAATTAACGTCGCACCATAAGGATAACTCACATCAGCAGGTGAATCGACATCAAATAATGTAGCCCCGGTCGCACCAGTGGGTCCTCGTTTTCCAACCAACGCAATTTTGGCTCCAGCTTCCCATGTAGCAGTAGCGTCATTTATATTTTTAATGGTAATTAAATTATTATCTGTAATGGCTAATATTAAAAAATATGGCGTATCTAATGACGTACAATCAATTGTAATATAACAACCACCAGTCAAATATTTATTGTTACAATTATCTTTTATACAATATGTTGATTGAAATCCGGGGTCTAAACCATCGAATTCACGAGTTAACATGATAGTGGTGACTAATGGGCCAGGAGCTCCACAAGGTCCTGGGGGTCCTGGAGGTCCTGGTTTACATTTTTTTTTACATTTTTTTTTACATTCCTCATCATCACTACTACTATCACAATTTTTACTACTATTACTACTACAACTATTATTATGTTTATTATTTTTCTTTTTTTTTGATTCACCTAAAGTAATTGTATAACTAGACTTTTTATGATTTTTTTCCATTATATATTTAACGCGTAAAATATTTTTATATAACAACAAAATATTTTAAAAATGCTTTTTAATTAATCGGAGTTACGGTTGATGTCATTTTTATATTAAATACACTATTACTATTTGATGGATTTAAATAAACATTCACGTTATGATTTTGTATACCAGTTATTCCAGTATATAAAAAATAATCGGTAATGGTTCCTGTATATGAATACGGTGATGCTCCTACAGTAGATGTTAAATAAAATGGAGTTGTTACAGTATTTCCTGTATTACCAAATATAGTAGGATAAAATGTACTCGGTCCAGGAACATCTGTAAAATTAAATGAAATATTTGGATTTGGTGTTATTGCTGTTGTTCCTGAAATATAAACAGATGCTTGAACAGCATAAAGTTTTCCAGGAGTTAAAGACCCGGCAATCGGTATTTGAAATGCCGTATTCCCTGAAACAGATTGATTTACTAATGTTAATGTTCCATAACTACCCGCACCGACCGGTCCAGCAGCACCAGCTGGTCCAGTTGGTCCACGTTGACCTGCTAATCCTTGAGGACCCATTGGTCCTTCTCCACCCGTAGCACCAGTTGGTCCAAGACCTCTTAAATCACAACATTTTTTTGAACCTAAATATGTTAAATAGCCGTTTGATAGTGACATATATATAATTTAGTAAAATTATATTTAATTATAAATTTATATTGTATTTTTTATTTTTATTTTTATTCTTTTGTATGCTGCTGATACGTTTCATTTTTAACAACTTGGTAAAGGTGCCAAACATAATTTAATTTCTCCTAAAGAAGCTACATTATACTTTACTACTAAAGGCAAATCATTCTCTAAATAAACCTCGATTTGAGAACACAAATTGGTACATTTAATAAAATATCCTAAATTCTTCAACGAAAATTCACCCTGAATAATTTTAGATGAATCTTGTTTTAATATAAAACCGAGACTACCATCTGACTCCGCTCGATGAATCTCTGCCGACGCAAATTGACCAGAACATTTAAATATTAATTCACTACCGACCGATTTGATTTCTAATTTATCTGATATACTTGACAAATCACGAATTATTTTTTGAAAATCAGCTGATGGTAAATTAATCACTGAAGAAAATTTTACATCTGGATATTCCAATTCTTCTGTGTCTGGCTCAATTAACCGTAGCTTTTGAGTTTTACATTGTTTAATTTCACCGTTTTCAAATTTCAAGGCTAAATGAGAAACAACACCGTCGACGTAATCCCCATTTTCAATATAAATACTTAAAGTATCGTCATTATCAATCGAGTTAATCAACTTGAATAAATGAAACATGTTGACACCAATAATTATTTTTTCCTTTTTACATTCATAAAATTCGAAATTTTGAGATGCCAAATATAAATGTGCTAAAATAGTATGCGACTTGTCCATATTTATAATTCGAATACCATCTGGTTGAAATGATATATTTGTTTCTAATAAAATATCCTTTAAAGCCGTCATTAATGTTCTAAAAGGAGCAATTTGAACTGTTTGTATTGTTAATACATTTCCTTCATATGTAGTGGGCGTATTTTTTGGAGTGTTCATTATAAATATTTTTTATTAAAAATCTTTAAATACTTTTATTGTTAAATTTAAACGCGTTATAAATAATAAATATTATAAAATTAATTTTGTTTTACGCGATTTTCTTAACTTGGCGGTATTTCTTTTTATTTTATTGGCCATTCGTAAGGCTTTACTAGATTTTTGACAACCTTTTTCCAAAATATGATAATCTACGATTGATGCTTTACCTGAGGTAATCGCACTTGCTAAACGAGCAACACCCCATGACTGAGCACTTTGATTTGGTCTAGAACCGGACGAATAATACGCACCTTCTCCTTTGTTTATTATTTTTTGTAAAGAAACTTTAGAACATTTTGTTTTTCTAGCCAATTCATTTGTAGCGCCAATTTTTTGTACATTATACATTTTTAATGCTTTTATAACATGTTTGGATTTTTTTGAATGAAAAGAATGAACACGTTTTCTTGTATAATAAACCCCCTTTTTATACATTTTTTGAGATTTTTGAAGCATTTTGCTTTGTATTTTTTTATCTTTGAGAGAAAGATTTTTTGGCAAATATTTCATATTTATTTTTTTTGTATTATTCATATAATATATTACATTATATTATATTTTTAGTAAAATAATATTTTATAAAGGAATATTATAATGAAAGGTAGATTAAATAAAAAATTAGATGGTTATACAACTCAAACAATTGATACAATCAACCCATTCCCTTTAAATATTGGCGATATTAAATATTTTGCGGTTGATAAAAATTTAGAATATGTATCTGGGCAACATGTTATATGTAAAAGATTAATGGATAGAAATAGTTATTTTGAAGGAGTGGTTGATAAATATTCACCATCATCTGGACTATTATATATTCGTACAACACGTTATGTTGGTAATAATACGATTGATATTTATAAAATAACCTTGAATAATTGTAATTATCCATGTAGTGGCAGTTCATCTGATAATGATTGCGAATCATCCTATGAGATTGATTGTCATTATAAAGGAAAAACTGGCGCAACCGGAGCAACTGGACCAAATGGTGCGCCTGGAAAACAAGGATTACGCGGATTCACGGGAGTTGGTGTAACTGGTGTGACTGGTTCAACCGGTGCGACTGGTTTTACTGGTGCGACTGGAGGAAGAGGTATTCAGGGACCACAGGGCGAAAGAGGTTTTACCGGATTAACTGGTCCTACTGGAGCGATTGGCTATACTGGACCCACTGGTTCTACCGGTGCGACTGGTTCTACTGGTCCTATCGGTGTTACTGGACCAATTGGTCCCTTTGTAATTACACAAATTTCTACGGGAGGAACATTAGCAAGTGGCGAAACGGGTAGTTATGATTTATCATATGATTATAATGATAATAATAAATACATAACACAAAATACTTATATAACTATAGCTGGTAATACGAGTGGATATTATAAAGTAATTGGAGTTACATTAAGTAGTGGCAATACATACAATGTTACACTTTTAAATTTTACAAGTTATTATACTGAATGGTTAGATGACGCAGAAGTAGCTTTACTTGGTCCAATTGGTTCAACTGGTGAAACCGGTGCTACCGGTGCGATTGGACCTACTGGCGCGATTGGTCCATTAATTACCACTACGATTGCGAGTGATGGTTTATTATTAAAAGGCGAAACTGGAGAATACGATTTATCATATGAAAATAATAGTAATAATAAATATATAACAGAAAATACTTTCATCACTATTGCTGGAAGTAGTGGAGGTTATTTTCAAGTAGTTGGGGTTACTTTATCTAGCGGAGATACATATACTGTAACTTTATATAATAGTGGCGATTATGATTCATCCTGGTTAGCTGGCGCGGATGTAACTTTAGTTGGACCAAAAGGTTATGGAGAAACTGGTTCGACCGGTGAAACTGGCGCAACTGGAGCAACTGGTCCTCCTGGTGAGACTGGTGCCACTGGTGCCGGTTCAACTGGTTCTACAGGTCCTACCGGTGCGATTGGTTCTATCGGGCAAACTGGGTCTACAGGAGCTACTGGTTCTGGTTATACTGGTTCAACTGGTTCTACAGGTCCTACCGGTGCGATTGGTTCTATCGGGCAAACTGGGTCTACAGGAGCTACTGGTTCTGGTTATACTGGTTCAACTGGAGCCACTGGGGCGACGGGTTTTACTGGAGCAACTGGTTCTACTGGTGCGACTGGTTCAATTGGTGTAACTGGAGTAACCGGTAAAACTGGTGCAACTGGAGCAAATGGTTTTACTGGCGCGACTGGTTCACCTGGTTATACTGGTGCGACCGGTGTAACTGGTTCTACCGGTAGTTATGGTGCTACAGGAAAAACCGGACCAACTGGTAGTACTGGAAACGCAGGTTCTACGGGTGCTACGGGTGCAAATGGTACGACTGGTCAAACTGGAGCGAGTGGGTCGACTGGCTCGACTGGCTCGACTGGCACAACTGGCTCGACTGGCTCGACTGGCGCAACTGGTTCGATTGGTGCGACTGGTCAAACTGGTGCTACTGGTTCCACAGGTCCTCCCGGAGAAACAGGTGCTACGGGTTTTGGTGAAACAGGTGCGACTGGTGTTACTGGTGCGACTGGTGTTACTGGTGCGAGTGGAGCGACTGGTGTTACAGGTGCGACTGGTGCGAGTGGTGCGACTGGTGCGACTGGTGCGACTGGTGCTACTGGTGTTACTGGTGTTACTGGTGTTACTGGTGTTACTGGTGTTACTGGTGTTACTGGTGTTACTGGTGTTACTGGTGCTACTGGTGCTACTGGTGTTACTGGTGTTACTGGTGTTACTGGTGCTACTGGTGCTACTGGTGTTACTGGTGCGACTGGAACAATTGGTGGTGTAACTACATTAGGTTATACTGGTTTATTATATGGCGCAACAACTACTTCAAATGGTTATTTAATGTTTACATATGCCAAAGCAGGCGGTAGTGGTAATACATCATATCCTGGAATTGTACCTGGTTCATATTCAGATATTTATGCTGATAATATAATAGATTTTGGACAACCTGGGCCAACTGGAAATTTTGCGATGAATATTATTTCAACAACTGTTACATCTAATAAATGGTATCCATTGGCAATGAATTATTCTGGTCAGTATCAAATATCAGGAATTACTGGAAATTTTATTTATACATCAAGTGATTATGGAAATAATTGGACCTCTGTAAATACAGGTGTGACTGGTCCATGGAATAATTATTCAATGTCTGGAACAGGAAAATATTGTATTGCATGTCAAAATTTAAGTGGTTCAAATATGTATTTATCTAGTAATTTTGGTACTTCATGGACAACGCCAAATTCATCAGTTACTACAATATGGCGTAAAAGTGCGATTTCGTCATCTGGACAATATATGGCAATATGTACAAGTACAGCAGGTATATATTTATCAAGTGACTTTGGAAATAATTGGAATAGTGTTCAACCAAATACAGCTACGAATTTTGTAAAATTAGCAATTTCTACAACAGGACAATACATTACAGCTTGTCAGGGTTCAACAAATTATTATGTAAATGTATCTACTGATTATGGAAGCAATTGGAAGCAAATAACAACTTTTGGTTTTACCGCAAATCCTACAAATGTAGTAATGTCACTATCGGGTCAATATCAAGTATTAGCCGCAAGTAATTCTGGAACTATATATGTATCAAGTGATTATGGAAATAGTTGGAACGGAACAACAGTAACATCACCTGGAAATATTAGAGAAATCGCAATTTCTGGCACTGGACAATATATATTATGCTCATATGACATAACTACATCAACATTTATTTCAACCGATTATGGTAATACTTGGATAAGGATAAATTCAACTACATATAATAGTATCGTAATTTCGAAAAATGGACAATACATAACATTTACTTCTGCTAGTGGCACTTTAAATGGTGTAATTTCAACATCCGTTAATAGTATTAATAACGGTGTTATAAATATTGGTAAATATACAACCCTCGCAGGCGTCACTGGTGTTGCAGGGTCACTTTATTACAATACGACAATTTCAGGTGCTTCTGGTTTACAAATATCAACTGGAACAGGATGGACCTCCGTGAAATCATTTGTAATTGACCATCCAAATGATAAGGAAAAACTTCTTGTTCATGGTTGTTTAGAAGGTCCCGAAGCAGGCGTCTATTATCGCGGTGAAGGAAAAATTATCAATAATGAATTGGTGGTGATTAAATTACCAGATTATGTAAATAATCTAGCTACAAGTTTGACTGTTCAAATAACACCTATTTATGACGGTAACCAAAATAAAAAACCATTAAGTGTATCAAGAGTAGTTGATAATCATTTTACAGTTTATGGTGAAAACGGAGAATTTTTCTGGACTGTTTTTGGTAAACGTCAAGATATTTATGTGGAACCAAATAAAAAAGACGTAACTGTAATGGGTCAAGGACCATATAAATGGTTATAAATTTTTTGATTCATACAGTCGATTAGTGATTAATAAAAATGAATAATTAAAAAATAAATTAATGACAACAATATAAAATATTCACTATAATTAAGATGGCATTTACCAGATTTCATGACGATCCTTGTAGAATTAAAAAACAATTACAACAATCAACCGACCCTGGCAGATGGATATTAAATGTACCTGGTTATGGTGACAAACCACAATATATGGCAGACCCTCATGTAAGAATTCAAACATGGGGTGGTAACTTGATGACTAATTCTGTTGAACTTGAAAGTAGTTTAAAAGGAATTAACAAACCCCTCAGTAGGGATTGTTTAGGAAAAGATGAATATACCAAATTCAATGTCTATTCACAACCTATACAATACCCAACCAACAAGTCCATGTATACCGAAGAATCAAGAACTATCGCACCTGCCTGGACAGCTCGTGATTTAGAACAAGTCGATTGGTATTATTTACCATTGAATCCGCAAGAAAATACTTGTTATCCATTTGAAAACAATGTAAGCACACGAATTTTAGAAAAAGATAATTTCGTGGCAAAACTACCATGTGACACAAATAATAATCTCTTCCCATTACCTATACAAACCAATACAGAATCGTCTGGTAAAAAGGGACAAAAAAAATAATTGTTTATTAAAAAACAAAAATATAAATAAAACAGATAAAAACGATAAGTATTTTATTGAAAAAATATAATACTTATATATAATAATGGAATTAGCAATACCTATTTTAGCATTAGGCGGATTATATGTAGTATCAAATCAAAAAAATGAAAATAAAACGAATCAACGAGTATTAAAAAAAGGACAAACCGTCGAAGAAACAGAAAATGTAGAACAAGAACAACAAATTAAAGAAAATTTTACCAATATGGGCGCCCGGGCAAATTATTTACCAAATGTTGAAGAACTACCTCAAAACTATCCGGTCATAAATACAAATCAACTTGCCAACACTGTTCAAAACTATTCAAATCCAAATGTTGCTACTGACAAATATTTCAACCAAAACAATTATCAAAATCAACAAAACCGTGGTGTAAAAGTAGGAAATACGATTCAGGAAGTATATTCTTTGACTGGCAATTATGTCGATTCTAGTAATTTTAAACACAACAATATGGTACCTTTTTACGGAGGAAAAATTAAGGGACAAGTATATGACGTAAATATTGCTGAAACTATTTTAGATAACACAGTCGGTAATGGTTCGCAAATGATTAAGAAGATTGAACAAGCTCCTCTTTTTAAACCTCAAGAAAATATGCAATGGGCATACGGCGCACCCAACATGAGCGATTTTTATCAATCCCGTGTGAATCCTGGCATGAAAAGTAATAATGTCAAACCATTTGATAGTGAATACGTCGGTCCTGGTTTAGGAAAAGGCTTTTCAAGCGACGGAAGTGGTGGTTATAATTCTGGTATGGAAGCCAGAAATGCATGGTTGCCAAAATCAGTTGATGAATTAAGAGTCTCTACAAATCCAAAATTAGAATATTCTCTTGAAAATCATGAGGGTCCATCTTATTCCACTATCAAAAATGTTGGTATTGAAGGTAAAATTGAAAAATATAGACCAGATACCTTTTATATACAAACTCAAGACCGTTGGTTAACTACTACTGGACAAGAAAAAGGACAAATGCTTCAACCTGTTCAAGAAGTCCACGATACTATGAGAAACGTAACAACCCGTTCATATACTGGTGTAGCTGCTCCAGCAGAAAAAAATGGAGGATATATTGCGGGTGAATATGAAGAAGCAAAAAGACCAGAGCTCGGCGCAAAAGATGTGCCAATTTGTAGTGCTATTGGACGCGGACCTTGTGATGACCGTGATAATATTATAAAGAATTATACGACTAATGTAAATAATCGTACCGTACAAAGACAACCCGACACCATGAGAAGTGGTTTTGGAAGAACTCTAGGAGCAGTCGTTGCGCCTTTAATGGATTTCTTGAAACCAACCAGGAAAAATGAAACCCAAGACAATGTAAGAATTTACGGTGACGCAAATGGTAGTGTAAAACAAAATTATGTAAATAATCCAAATGATGTGACTCCAACAACCATAAAAGAAACCACCTTGTATTCACCCAACTTTTATGTGGGTAACCAAGTGGAGGGTGGTGGTTATATGGTGGCTGACCAACAAGCTATTCAAAATCAACGCGATTCTACCAATTGTAGTACCGTAGGTAATCCTGGAGGCAATTCATCCAAATGGGGAAGTATGAATTATAATGCGGCATATATACAAACCAACAATACATTAAAAGAACCTCTTACATATGCAAGAACAAATCACGGAAATGCCCAAATATATAATCCAACAACGAATTTAAATGTCGCAAAAATAGATAGTGATAGATACAATACTCGTATGTTTGTTCCAAATAATATGGGTTACCGTCCAGTATTAAAAGAAAACTACGGTGAAATGAGAGAACCGCAAAAGTATGACCAAAGCATAAATTGCGACCGCATTGCGCCAGATTTACTTGATGCGTTCAGAAAAAATCCATTTACTCATAGTTTAACATCCGCGGTATAAATGAAATATAAATAAAGTATATTACGTTAAATAACATATAAATATTTTGACTATTATATTAGTAATAATCAAAATATAAAAATGAAGTATCATATTCATCAATCAATCATGGAAAAATTAAAATATTTTCACAAAACTCGCAAGATTCCCAATATTATATTTCATGGTGAATCCGGAAATGGAAAACGCACCATTGTAAATGATTTTATTGATATTATTTATAATCATAACAAAGATAAAATTAAAAATTATGTCATGTATGTAAATTGCGCACACGGAAAAGGTATTAAATTTATCCGCGAGGAATTGAAATTTTTTGCCAAGACACATATTAATTCCAATGGAGGTGATAATTTTAAAAGTATTATATTATTGAACGCAGATAAATTAACAATAGATGCGCAATCCGCGTTACGTCGTTGTATTGAGTTATTTAATCATACTACTCGTTTTTTTATTATTGTAGAAGACAAATACAAATTATTAAAACCCATATTGTCCCGTTTCTGCGAAATATATGTCCCTGAACCGGTGATTCATGATAAAAGTGTTAATTTGTATGAACATATACTTGATAAAACATTCAATTTGAGAGAACAAAAACAATCAAGAAGTGAGTGGTTACATAAATATTTAATCAAAAACAAGGAAAATATAAATCCCGAAAAAATAATGAATCATTCTACGAAATTGTATGAAAAAGGATATAGTGGTTTGGATTTAATCGAATATATTGATAAAAAACATGATTTGCCTTTAGTAAAAAAATATGAATTACTTTTTACGTTTCATAAAATTCGTAAAGAGTTTAGAAATGAAAAATTACTCATCATGTTTATATTGAATTTTCTTTTTTTGAGTTTAGATTACAATTTAGAAAATATTTCTTTTATGTAATATGGATGATTTTAACGTTTCTAGCTTACATGAATCCAAAAACGAATGGGGGTCACGTTTACTTACTATTTTAACACCCCATGTTGTGGATGGTTTAAAATCGATTTTTGATGAGGCAATCAAATTATGTAAAGACAATAACGAAATGGATAAATATTTAATGACATTTCAAAATTTTATTACTCGCATTCCAAAATGGAATCCGTCAATTATTGAAAGTGAACGCCAACGAATTGTTGAAAAAAGCGGATGTAATTATTTAGAAGATTTAGTAACTTGTGTACATATTATTCAATTGAAATTATTAACTGCTATCAGGGCTGGTCAAAAACAGCGAAAAATTGATATTAGTATTCCAAAGTTGGATGATTTTCTACACAAGGTCTACATTAATGTTGCCAGAAAAATATACAAGAATGTTTATTTATTTGAAATCAACATACCTCCTTTACAAGTACAAAAACATTATCGTGAAACGGAAATTATAATTCAAGAATGTATTTTAAATACAGTGAGAGAAAGTATTCCTGTGGAAAGTATTTTACAAGCCTACATGGGCGAGACGATTGAAGAAGATGTTGTTGAAGAAATTAAGGAACAAGTTGTAGAAAAACCAGCGGAGGCAAAGGGGGAGACTCAAATTATTAAGGAAACTGTGGGCGATGATAAAAAATCTGAACAAAGTGGTGGAGATAGTTCCGCATCAAGTCATTCACTTGAAAGTGACGCGGATTTACCCAAAACGTTGGAGGTTATGACCGAAACTGAAAAATCTTCTAGGTTATCATTTAATGATATTGATTATGCGAGAGATGAAAATAACAATGAAATCAAGGTCGAAGCTCCAAAGGATATAGAACGTTTAGAAGAAATTAGTGAAATGCGAAATGAACAGCGCAAATTA
>Ga0214921_10000698_pt1 | contig 60498 bp, 55 predicted proteins | sample LL1505_MetaG_FD_177992 | JGI IMG/M metagenome (GOLD analysis project Ga0214921, IMG submission 177992) | Freshwater microbial communities from Lake Lanier, Atlanta, Georgia, United States - LL-1505 | ecosystem: Environmental > Aquatic > Freshwater > Lake | place: USA: Georgia | collected...
CAGTACACAATTGTTGAACTACGAGACAACGGACGAAAATGCGATGGAAGGAAACAACTATTATCGCTTAAGTCAAGTTGACTTCGACGGAACAACGAAAGAATACGATGTCATCAACGTATCTTGTACAGGTGGATCAAAAGGATCCTTCACAGCTTATCCGAACCCAAGTACGGGGGCCTTCCAAGTGGTCTTGGACGACAAGCATTTGGATGGAAACGGCATCTTAATGGTGAAAGATACCAAAGGGACGATGTTGTTGAACCGAAACATAGAGGTTAAACCAGGCATCAACATGTTTGGAGTGACAGACTTAAACTTGGCACCGGGTGTTTACTACATTCAAATCATCAATGGCGAGCGCGCTACGGAGGTATTGAAGGAAGTCATTCGCTGATAAACCAAACAATCATTTTCAAATTCAATCCCCGGGTTCGCTCGGGGATTTTTTTTACTTCGTATTTTAGCACCATGAATGTTTCTGAATTTTTTCAATCTTCCTTGGGACAAACTACGCCCTTTCCATTCTTGATTCACGTTAAGAGCGCCAAAGGATTGTTTATATACGATCAGAACAACAACGCAATAGCCGACCTGATTTCTGGTGTTGCTGTCAGTTCACTTGGACATGGCCATCCTAAAATTCAAGATGCCATTCACAAACAGGTGGATGAATTCATGCACGTAATGGTCTATGGCGAATTCATTCAAGATGCACAGGTCACTTTCGCCAATGCCTTACTGAAACTGTTACCAGAAACATTGAATGCTGTTTACCCTGTCAATTCAGGAACTGAGGCGATTGAAGCTGCAATGAAATTGGTGAAACGCGTAACGGGAAGAAGTGAGATCATCGCATTCAAAGGCGCCTATCATGGGAGCACCCAAGGATCCATGAGTATTTCATCCAATGAAGTGAAGAAAACAAATTTTCGTCCGTTATTGCCGGGGATTCGTTTTATCAACTTAAATCGCTTTGATGAATTGGATTGCATCACGGAAAATACAGCAGGTGTATTTTTAGAAACCATACAAGGCGACGCCGGCATACGAATTCCAGAAGTTGCTTATATCCAAGCGCTCAGAAAACGATGTGATGAAGTGGGAGCAATGTTGGTGTTGGATGAAATTCAATGTGGGTTGGGAAGGACAGGAAAACTTTTTGCATTTGAACATTTTGGTATCGTACCCGATGTACTCACCTTGGGGAAAGCCTTAGGAGGAGGGATGCCCATTGGTGCCTTGGTAACCCGTCAAGAATGGATGCAGGCATTTACCCACGACCCAATGTTGGGTCACATTACAACCTTTGGCGGTCATCCCGTTGTTTGCGCTGCAGCCACTGCATTTCTTGATGTGTTGACAACAGAAATTGATTTGAACCATGTTCAGGTGGTTGCTGAAATTTTTCGTGCGACGATAGGCGCTCATCCCGACATTGTTGAAGTGCGAAACAAAGGATTGATGTTTGCCTTTGATATGGTTTCTGCAGAACGCGTTGAAAAGGTTGTCAAGCTTTGCTTAGAAAAAAACATGTTGACTTTCTGGTTTCTTTCCCATCCGAATAGTTTTAGGTTGGCGCCGCCTTTAAACATTACGGTTGAGCAAGCAAATTACTATGCCGGAGAAATTTTCAAGGTGATTGAAGAGACGAAGGATTAGGCGCTTAACAAAATGATTATTAACCCAAGGGACAATATCGTTCCAAGTTTTATAAATTTGCACATGCGATGTTTACTTTTTTCTGTTTTGGTTTTGGTTGGTTTTCAATGCTTCGCTCAGGGGTTGAAATTGAAAGAATGTGTTGTCATAGCACAATTTGAGAAATTGGAGGACAGGTATGCCTTGGAGGTAAACTTGTGTGAGATTTTAAATCCAATGAAGGTACAAACGATTCCCGCTACAAACATTGTCAAACAAGGTGGAACAGCCTTGCAGCTAAGTTCAGACAGCTCTATGATGTCTTGGAAAGCAAAGAACATTCAAACCTATTGTGTTGTCAGTGTCAAGGGTTATGATAAAAAGTTCAAATCTTCGAAAAGCGACATTTCTTTTAAGGATGCATTGGAAAGGGCCACCCTTTATAGCTTGTATAAAGCAGACATTTCCTCGGTTACCTTTGAGTTTTTGTTTTTCCGCGAAGGGAAGGTGGTATATTCAGATTTGTTAAAAATCGGAAACATTGGGGAACGTGATGATGTGGTTAAGCGTTTTCGAAAAAAGGCACCCAAGCACATCGCAGAACACTGGTTGAATTAGTTTTTATCCTGAAAACCTTTGTTTTTCTCTACATCCGAAGGATCGCCATACGCCCCGCATTTAGGTTGTCTTTCAAACAATTTAATCAATCGAATTTGCCCTTGAATAGGCCAGTAGGTTGAACTAAACCAATTCATTTTTGCATTCCATCCTGACCATTGAGAAAGGTTTAAAACCGGCAAAGACACCCCGGGAATTAACATCCAAGCACGGTTCAAACGAATGCCATACCCGAGAGAATAATGCATTTGTATCACCAATGGTTTGTAGAATTTTTGTGGTTTTAAGGTTCCAAATGCATTCTCATAATCCTCGTTTTTTCCAAGAAGGGCATAATCCACGTTGATTCCCAAAGATTGGTCTATGAAGTATTTTCTGGCTTTGTCAATTTTCTTTTTCCCTACGTAAAGCAGGGTATGGGCATCAAACCTTCCGAAGGCCAAACCATTGGAGTAGTTTCCATGTCCTTCGGAACTTGAGGTGATGTCGCCCAACGCATTGGTGAAATCGATTTGGGTGGTTTCAATGCCGCGGTATTGTCTGTATCCAATCGCCATGTCCATGTAATCCAACAACCTTGTTTTTTTGAGTGCTTTGATTGGAATTAAGCCTTTCCATTTAGGGAAAATCACGTATCCAAATTCACCATAAAATCCAATTTTCCCAGCGGGGTCTATGCGGGAAATCCCGCGGCTGTTGCCAACCATGCTTTCAAAGGTTTCTGTTTTAGGGGTAAATTGCCAGGTTGGCCCTATTGAAAAGGTGATTCCTGTATTTTTAACCAATAAATAATCATTTCCCTTCGTGCCTTTTTTAAACCCATAATCTTGTGCGAATAATACACAAGGTAATACAAAAGAAATAATCAAAATTCTACGCATGGCTAAAATTAAAATGAGCACTTTTCTCTAATAATAAATTCATTACGTCCTCCGAATCCCAGCGATCTTCAATCCCTTCCATGGCCATTACCTCGTCCATGATGCCATTTTGCACCTGTCCTTGCTGATAGGCTTCACTGTATCGGATATTGCTGAAGGTGACCTGCGAATACAACGGCATCCAACGCTCAGGGTACAGCTCACTAAATTTCGCCTCAATTTTTTTACGTAAGATAAACGCTGGATCTGCCACATAATCCCGCATCACTAAGTAGTTGTCTAGCGATAAATCTTGTAATGCATCACCATCTGGTTTTCGAACGATGCTATATGCTTCGAATACGCGTGGCCAATCCTCTTGGTGTTTTTCCATCAATTCAAACAAAACACGACAATCCTCAAATCCTGCGTTCATTCCTTGTCCGTAAAAAGGAACCGTTCCATGCGCGGCATCCCCCATTAAGGCTACTTTGCCGGCATGCCAAGGCTTACAACGTATAATAGATAAAGAAGATAAAGGATGATCTTCCCACGCGTCAGCGACATTCGGTACCATGGCATAAAAATCCGGGAATACCTCTTGGAAGAACTCATCTACTTTTTCCTTTGATGTTAAGCGATCAAAGGCGTATTTGTCATCTTCGTACGGCATAAATAAGGTGCATGTAAATGAACCATCCTCATTCGCTAAGGCAATCATCATAAAGCGTCCCCGCGGCCAGATGTGTAAGGCGTTTTTGTCTAGTTTGTAGGATCCATCAGCATTGGCAGGTAACAACAGTTCTCGATAGCCGTCTGCAATGAAGTTCTGACTGTAACTAAATCGATTTCGTTTTTGGAAAGAGCTATAACGTACACTTGAGAAGGAACCATCTGCCGCAAATACGACATCAGCCTTCACCGTGAATCGCTCCCCGGTACGTTCGTTGTGTATGAACGCTTCGCCCGTTTCTGTATCCACTCTATCGCATGAATGCTGATAATGTATGGTAGCATTTCCGTGATTCTCCGCAATATCCATCATCGTAGCATTGATTTTCCCTCGAGAAACAGAGAAAATAGCTTGACCATCTTTCCCATATTGTTGATAGGTCAAGTTTCCTTCTAAATCATGCATCATTCGTCCGTACATCGGAATGGCAATTTTTCGAATTTCATCCCCAACGCCAACTTTATCCAATGCAGTCCATCCACGCACTGAAAGCGCTAAATTGATGGATTTTCCTGCTGAGATTTCCGCTTGACGAATGTCTGAGCGACGTTCGAAGATCGTGACCTTATATCCCGCTTTTGATAAATATACGGCCCAAAGAGATCCAACCAATCCCGCTCCGATAATGGTCGCTGTTTTTTGTGAATTTGTTTGCATTTGATTTGTTTTATCGGACATTGGACAAATTTACGCAGATTTTAAATGGCTCGACAATTCCCCCCTTTTATTATCCACAACGGTGCGTTGATCTATTTTAGGTGTTTTTGATGTGTATTCGTAACTTTGAGACCTAATCATTTGAAATGTCAATTCATAAAATTGTTAAAAAAGTAACCACGCATACCTTACATGAAATGAAATCCCATGGGAAAAAGATTTCAATGTTAACGGGTTACGATTACTCTATGGCCAGGATCCTTGATGAGGCCGGTATTGATGTTATTTTGGTTGGAGATTCTGCATCGAATGTCATGGCGGGTCACGAAACCACCTTGCCCATAACCTTGGATCAAATGATTTATCATGGATCCTCCGTAGTACGTGCCGTTGAACGAGCGCTTATTGTTGTTGATTTGCCGTTTGGAAGTTACCAAGGAAATTCAAAGGAAGCTTTAAACAGTGCCATTCGCATCATGAAAGAAACCGGTGCACATGCAGTAAAAATGGAAGGTGGGCTTGAAATCATTGAGTCCATCCAACGAATTTTGACCGCAGGAATTCCTGTCATGGGCCATTTGGGATTAACCCCTCAATCCATTTATAAATTTGGAACCTATGTGGTAAGAGCGCAAGAAGAGGAGGAAGCAAATCGATTGAAGGAAGATGCCCTTGCCTTGGAAAAAGCAGGGTGCTTCGCAATTGTTTTGGAAAAAATCCCTGCGACACTGGCAACGGAAGTAGCCCAAAATGTAAAAATTCCCGTCATCGGAATCGGGGCTGGGAACGGTGTGGATGGACAAGTTTTGGTGGTTCACGACATGTTGGGTATCAACAATGAATTTCAACCTAGGTTTTTACGAAAATACAGAGACTTGCATGCCGAAATGTTGGGTGCTTTTAAAGAATATATCCAAGATGTACAATCGCTCGATTTTCCAAATGAGAAGGAGCAGTACTAAGCTTTTTTTCTGTTCTTTTTTATTCTTACTCATTGGCTGTCAGGATGTTGCTAAAACTAAAATACCTAAGGCTCATTCGCGCTATAGCCATTGGTTGAAATACCAAAAATCAGAACTTGGAATCGCTGTTTTTATCTTGGACCCAGATCACCAGCAAGCCACAAAAAAATTGTTTTTTACCCAGCAACCGGATCGTTGCAAGGAGCTTTCAAATTCATTTCAAATCATTGATACCCGTAACCCAAAAATCGCGACCACTTCCGCTACCCAAGTTGGGATGCTCGTTGCGTTGAATGCCCGTGATCATGTGTACGCTGTTGCGGGAGGAAAATTTCTTTATGACCCCCAATTGAAACGGCGATTTAACCAGGGGAAACTCCTTGAAACAGGTCATTCAAATGAAATCCCCTTTGAGTCTTTGGTGAAAAAAAAGGTAGGTTTTTGGATCTCAGATGGCATGGAAGCCATGGATGCTTCGCGTTTGAATCGATTTACATCACTTGGAATGTTATCGATTCCCGATTACGACTGGCGTGAAACCCACCCCTTGGGAAAAGCAGAATGGTTGTTGTTATTTGGAGCCCTTACCAACCAATTTGAATCGGCTGAAATTCTATTCAACGGAATCTGCGATAGGTATAAGGAATACGCTGAAAAAATGCCAAAAGGCAATGCCTGTCAAAGAATTTTGGTGGGTAATTTCGCAGGAGATTTTTGGTATTCCCCTTTGGGCGATAGTTTTCAAGCCAAGTTACTTTCTGAGGTCGATTTTTGTACCTTCTCGATGAATACGAAAGGGACTGGAAGTCTGGCAGCAGATGCAGAAACCATTTTTAATGAGGCAGAAGTCTGTCAACTGTGGATCAATCCTGGTTTTGATTCGAAGAAACGCATTCTGGCTTCCTTTCCTAAGGCAAACCTATTGAAGCCTTTTCGCGAAGGGAAAATTTACTGTTATGCGCATAACCTCAATAAATACTGGGAACAAAGTGCCACCAAACCCGACATGGTACTCAAAGATTTGTTGCAAATAAAAAGAGGATTCCCAAAGGGTAAAATGTACTTTTACAAAGAAGTAAAATGAGTACCAAGAACAAAAATTTGCTTTTGTTAATCGGCGCATTGGCTGCCATACTTTTGCTTTTTGGATTGTATCTAAAAACGGGCACAATTCATACCCCATGGTCCAGTGTTTTGGGTGCCTTGTGTAGCAATGATCTTACAAATGAAAATCACGTTGTCATCCAGTCTTTTCGTTTGCCAAGAATTCTCATGGCCTTCCTTGCGGGGTCCGCTCTTTCTGTCGCGGGGATGTTTATGCAAAATTTGTTCTCGAATCCCTTGGCTGGTCCTGATGTTTTAGGAATTACCTCAGGGTCTTCCTTGTTGGTAGCCCTTTGGATGATGACAGGATTCACACTGTTCGGTGCCTATTCTGATTTAATTGTTCTTGGGATTGTAGGCGCACTCATGATGGGGGTTTTAATGCTTGTTTTAGCGCTGAAATTGCGTGGGAATGTGCATTTATTGCTAACCGGTTTGATGCTAGGAAGTTTCGTGAGTGCCCTAATTTCTGTGGTAGAAGCTTCCGCTGGCGCAAAGGAAATGCAGCAATTTGTGTTTTGGAATTTCGGAAGTTTACAGCGCGTAACCCTGCAACAAATTCCCTATGTTTTTACATGTGTTTTGGTGGGAATTCTTCTTGCATATTCTCAAGTTCGTTCTATGAATGCCATGGTTTTAGGAGCGACGTCAGCCAAAGCACTGGGCGTCTCACTTAAGTCGTTTCGCGTTTTAAGTATTTTGACAACGGGTATTTTGACGGGTACCATCACCGCATTTACCGGTCCGATTGCTTTCGTAGGATTGGCGATACCCAATGTGGCTAAAATGCTTTGCAAAACTCAAAACCATCGCGTGCTTCTCCTGGCAAATGTTTTACTTGGCGCCCTGTTTCTGGGCTTGTGTGATTTTGCCATCGTATGTTTGCAACCCCTCATTGCAATTCCGCTGAATGCATTGATTTCACTCATTGGGGTTCCTTTTATCGTATGGATGATTTTTAAAAACCGTTATGTTACAAGCTAAGGACCTTTCCATTGGGTATCGCCATTCGATTGCACAGTTGGGAGAATTGTCGCTTTTACAAGGTCAGATTTTGGCCTTGGTGGGACGCAATGGCACCGGAAAAACCACCTTATTGAAAACGCTTCAAGGTCAGTTGCCTGCATTACAAGGGGAAGTTACTTTGCACAATCAATCGATACGGTCTTTGTCTTTTGACGCATTGTCTAAGGAGATTGCCTGGGTAGATACCCGTTTTCAAGGCGTTCCCCATTTGACAGTCTATGACTATGTTTTGTTGGGAAGAACACCTTATTTCAACGCCATGGGAACAGCCACACCCACTGATTTGGTGGCGGTAAAAAAAGCTTTGGAACAGGTTGGAATGACTGTTCTTAAAGACAAGCAGACCACTGAAATCAGCGATGGGGAACGACAACTCGCTAGCATAGCAAGGGCTTTGGCGCAGGAGACACCCCTTCTCTTTTTGGATGAACCTACGGCATTTTTAGATTTTCACCACAGAAAAGTGATCTTTACCTTGTTGAAGCACATCGCTGTAGCACAAAGCAAAGGCATCTTGCTGTCTACCCATGAACTGGATTTGGTGGTGGCTCATCAACTTCATCTTCTGGTGGTTCGACAGGATGGGAAAATCACCCAACAAAATCCCGTTGAAAACGTGGCGAAGTTGGAGTCTTGGTTGACTTAGTAGGTTACAATTCGTTTCGCGGAATCGTTCCCGAGGCGAACGAAGTACACACCCTTGGACAAATGTTCACAGGGAAATTCGATTTCATTCGCATGTAAGACTTCTTTGGAAAGGGTTCTTCCTTGAATGTCCTGCAAAGAAATACTTCCTGAATAGGGCGTATTCAAAGTGATATGAATTGCAGCTGGTTCAGGGATGTAGACCACTTGATAATCCATCGGAATTACATGGATGGATCCTTGAATCGTTATAAAATTACTGGTGTCGCATCCATTTGCTGACATAACTGAAACGGTAAATGTCCCACCGAAATCCATTGGAATCAAAATGGTATCATTTGTTTCACCTAGCATTATTTGTCCGTTGACATACCATTGGTAGGCCACCCCGGGTGTAGTAGTCCATAAGGTAGAGGTCTGGGGGTCATAGTAAATCGTAGCATTATTTGTTGTGCCTGAACATGTACTTTGATTGACGGTCCCTGCCGTATTGGCCAAACTCGTCTGAAATTCGTTCAATCCAAAACAATCTTCCCCTAAAATATACTGCAGCCATGGATCAAGAATGGCGAATGTTTTTTGCTGTTGTTGCGCTCGTGTGATTGAAATCCCTTGTGATGAAGTGCTTTCTCCAAAGTCACAGTTGAAGTTCGAATTTGCGAAATAACAGTGAGCCCCACCTGTAATGCTCACATACGATTTACATGAGGATGCGATTCCTTGATACATCGGTAGATGGTTCTGTGCTGGGGGCGTTACGCCATCACTAGAACCCGAAAATATGAGGGCAGGTACTGTAATGTTTGGACATACACCGATGGCTGTTGGATTTGTTTCTGCAGGGGCGAGTCCCACAATTCCGGAAATGGAAGGATTGTTTTCTGCCGCTAACATTGTGGCGCCTCCGCCCATTGAATGGCCCATAATTACGACTTTTTGTTTTACTTTTCCATTGAAGGGGGATCCCGCTGTTCCGTTTAACGCCAACATTTTGGTTGCAACCAAAGCCAAATCATCGCCGAAATCTGCATGGCTTGGTGCAGGAATTAAACTTCCTTCGGTACGAACAAAAGCCATAATGTATCCTTGTGCTACAAGGTGCTCCCAGATGTTTTGGTATGCGTCCCAACCCATGGCAAAGCCATGACCAAAAACAATCACCGGAAAATCAGGGTAGTTTGCAACGGGTGTGTTTTCTCCGGCAGTATAGCTGGGATAGTAAATTTCCGTTTGAATTTGTCGGCCAGGTCCACCCCCTGATCCAAAACCACCACTGCGAGAAGGATCGTTAAAAGTAATGGTACTGTGACCAATTTGGTATTGTCCGAAGAAAAAGAAAGGAATAAAAAGTAAAAAAGTACCAAAAACCTTCATAATTTTGTTAGTCATAGGAATTGAATAAAATGAAAATTTCATTAAAATTACCATTTTATCAGAGAACAAGACATAATCATTTGATCATCAAAATTAATTTATGAAATGACCAGCATGAGAAAATCCTTTCAAAATCTAATGATAATACTTGCAACTCAAGCGTTATTATGTAGTTGCATACGTGAAAAAGTTAAAAATCCTACGATTATTGCAGTTCCGTGTGAGGTCAAGGATACCCTGACTTATCAAGGTCAGATTGCTCCCATTTTATCACAGAATTGCTTTCCTTGCCACGTATATCCCGGATCTGGTGGAATAAATATGGACAATTTCACGGACGTCAAAGCGGTCGCCCTTAGTGGCATGTTGGTGCAATCTATTATTCATGATACTACTTACGTTATTATGCCTCCCCCGCCTCAGAAATTGCTCGATTCTTGCGACATAAAAAGAATTAAACGATGGATCCAAACGGGGTGTAGAGAGTATTAATTGCCCAACCTGCTTTTATCCAAACTTCGATACTGAATGGCTTCTGCCAAGTGGTTAGGTTGAATGTCTGTTTCCCCTTCGAGGTCGGCGATGGTTCTTGCTACCTTTAGTATTTTGTCAAACGCCCTGGCGGAAAGTCCCAAATGAATCATTGCATTTTTGAGAAGTTCTTGCGAAGCCTCACATAATTTACAATGCTTGTCAATTTCACCGCGACTCATTTGCGCATTGTTATGCGCAAAAGAATTTTTATACCTTTTTTTCTGAATTTTACTTGCGTTTTCTACGCGTGATCGTATGCTAGCGCTTGTTTCGTGTTCAATTTTTGAGGTCAACTCATCGTATTTTACCGGATAGACTTCAATGTGCATATCGATGCGGTCCATGAGGGGACCTGAAATTTTATTCAAATAGCGGTCCACCATTCCTGGACCACAAGAACACCCTTTTTCGGGATGGTTGAGGTAGCCGCACGGACACGGATTCATGGCAGCGATGAGCATAAAGCCTGCAGGAAATTCTACGGTAAATTTTGCCCTTGAAATGCTGACCATTCGGTCCTCCAAAGGTTGTCGAAGCACCTCCAATACCGCTCTTTTGTATTCCGGCAACTCATCCAAGAACAGCACCCCGTTGTGTGCCAAGGAAATTTCCCCTGGTTGTGGAAAACTTCCCCCGCCAATCAATCCGATGTCGCTGATGGTGTGGTGAGGTTTTCTAAAGGGACGGGTTCTCACCAATCCACCTACATGTTTAATTTTGCCGGCAACACTGTGTATTTTTGTTGTTTCTAACGATTCTTCCAATGACATTGAAGGCAAAAGTGTTGGAAAACGTTTGGCAAGCATGGATTTCCCAGACCCCGGTGGCCCAATTAAAAGGATGTTATGTCCCCCTGAAGCCGCAATTTCAAAGGCACGTTTTACCGCATATTGTCCCTTTACTTCCTTGAAATCTACGGCAATTTCTTGATGGATTTCATCATAGGGATCCAACAAATCTGCTTTTGAAGGTATGATTTCGGTTTTGTCATTGAAAAAGTCAAGCACCTCTTTTAAGGAAGCAACACCCAAGACTTCAAGTCCTTCAATTACGGCTGCTTCAGGTGCATTTGATTTTGGGACAATCACCCCTTTAAATCCCTCTTGTTTGGCTTGAAGTGCAATGGCCAAAACCCCGCGGGTGGGTTGTATGGAGCCGTCCAATGACAATTCTCCAATCACCAGGTAACCACTGAGTTTGGTTTGTTTCATCTGTCCACTTGCCGCCAATATTCCCAATGCAATCGGAAGATCAAATACAGAGCCTTCTTTGCGAAGGTCTGCTGGGGCTAAATTCACGGTAATCTCTTTCCCAGGGAAATTAAAACCGTTGTTTTTAAAGCTTGCGCGGATGCGTTGTTGACTTTCTTTGATGGCATTGTCCGGTAGGCCCACCAAGAAAAAATTAAGTCCATTGTCAATGTTAACTTCTACAGTAATCGTTGTCGCAGTAATTCCGAAGACACTGCTTGAATAGGTTTTTACGAGCATTTGATTCTACTAATTTTATGTTTTTCTATTTAAGTTACCCAAAAAGGGAATAACCTCTTCATTTTTAACATTTAAAAGATTGAACATGAGCATTGTCATTATTTTAGCTCAAATTTTCTTGTAAGTTTGTTAGATGCGCATAATTTTAATCAAATCCTTGACTGTCTCTTTTGTATTTGTACTCTTTTCGTGTGCAAATAAACAATCCGAAACACATCCAGTCCGAAAGGATTTGATTGAAAGTGTATATGCAAGTGTTACCATTCTCCCAAAGGATGTCTACAAAGTGAACGCTTCCATTTCTGGCTATTTGGACCAACTCAATGTAGCGGAAGGAGATGCCATAAAAAAAGGCCAGCTTTTGTTTGTGATTTCAAATGAAGTAATGAAACTCAATGAACGCAATGCAGAATTAAACTATGAGTGGGTTAAGGATAATTTCAAGGGAGAGGCTAATGTTCTCGAAGATTTGAAATTGAGCATGTACTCTGCAAAGGTGAAACAGAAAAACGATTCGCTTAATGCAGAACGAATGAAAGTACTTTTTTCACAAAACGCTTGCAGTAAATTTGAAATGGAAAATGCGGTAACGGTCAGTGAATTTTCAACGAATACATTACTCAGCTTAAAGAATCAACTGAAACGAAAGCAAAAGGAATTAACCAATCAACTTGGGCAAGCCCAGAACAATGCTTCGGCATCCGCACTTCGCTCGGGAGATTACTTGATCAAATCTAACCAAGATGGAAAAGTCTACCAAATCAACAAAGAGCAAGGGGAATTGGTTTCAATGCAAGAACCCCTCGCAATCATAGGGAAAAAGGACCAATTTATAGTTTCCATGATGGTGGATGAAGTTGACGTCGGACAGATTGACCTTGGGCAAACGGTTTGGGTTACACTGGAAGCCTTTCCGGGCAAACCTTTTGAAGCAAAAATCACTAAGATCTCCCCGAAAATGGATGAAAAATCCCAGGGATTTAAAATCGAAGCGGTCTTTATTCATCCGCCGAAGCGATTGTACATGGGCCTTTCTGGAGAAGGAAACATCGTGGTTCGCAAAATAAAAAATGCCCTTGTCATTCCGAAAGCCTATTTACTTCCTGGGAATTATGTGCAAACTTCTAATGGAAAAATAAAAGTAAAAACAGGCATTTCCAATTGGGATAACATCCAAATTTTGAAAGGCATAGATGCGAAAACTTCCTTGATGCTTCCAGAATAATGAACTATAAACTGTTGTTTTCGATTTCAAAAACACATCTGTTAACGCGTAAAAAGCAAAGTGGCATCGCCGCTTTAGGCGTTACATTCGGAATCGGAACGTACATCATTATGATGGGGTTTATGAATGGTTTGAATGGTTTGTTGGATGGTCTTGTCTTGAATCGCACCCCTCACATTCGCCTTTACAGTGAACTTAAACCAGCGGCGCACCAACCCATTGAAGGGGTTTACGAATTTAAAGACATGGAGCTGATGGTTCACAGCATCAAACCCAAGAAGGTGCAGATGAAAATTCACAACGCCTTGCCCATCATGAAACACCTAAAGGCGCAAAAGGAAATTCTTGGCGTATCTCCTCAGGTAAAAGCACAAGGTTTTTATTTGGGAGGAAATACCCAGCTCGCTGCCTTGTTGATAGGTACCGATCCCATTAAGGAAAAAACACTTTACAATTTAAACGATTACATTGTCCAAGGAAGCTGTGAGGCTTTGGAAAAAGCGGATAAAGGAATTTTATTGGGGATAGGTGCTGCCAAAAAACTCTCACTTAATGTTGGGGACTTTGTGCAAGTATCCTCAATATCCGGGGAAATCATCTCCCTGAAAATCGTGGGCTTATACCAAAGTGGCTTGGCAGAAATAGACAATGCTCAAAGTTTTGTAAACCTCCCCATAGCACAATTATTACTGGGCGAATCCAAGGATTTTATCACCGACATCAACATCAAATTAAAAAACATGGAGAAAGCGCCTTTGCTTGCAAAGGAATATGCCCAACAATTTAATACCACCGCAGTTGACATCCAAACCGCCAACGCCCAATTTGAAACAGGATCATCTATACGCACCTTAATTTCATATGCTGTTTCGATTACTTTACTCATCGTTGCTGGTTTCGGAATTTATAACATTCTCAACATGTTGATTTATGAAAAGATGAATGACATTGCCATTCTAAAAGCAACGGGATTTTCAGGGAGCGATGTGAAATGGATTTTTATCAGTCAAGCACTCATCATTGGAATAGTGGGAGGGGCGCTTGGTTTGCTTTTCGGATATGTTGTCACCTCGATCATCGACCGTACGCCCTTTGATACTGCAGCCCTGCCAACCATTAAAACGTACCCCATCGACTACAATCCTAAGTACTACATCATTGGAATGGTTTTTTCGTTGATTGCAACCTTTTTTGCTGGGTATTTCCCATCGAGAAAAGCACAAAAGATTGATCCTGTAGACATCATAAGAGGACAGTAATGGGAAAAGTAATTGAGACCAAACACATCAGTAAAGTTTTCCGAAATCCGGAGGAGGTCAAAGTTTTGAATGACATTTCCATTGCCGTTGAGGAAGGAGAGTTTGTGTCGATACAAGGAAAATCTGGGTGTGGAAAATCTACGTTGCTTTACATCCTTTCTACGATGGATACTGACTATACAGGGGAATTGTATTTGGACAATCAACTTCTTACAGGGCAATCCCCAGACCATTTGGCAAAAGTGAGAAATGAAAAAATAGGGTTCGTCTTTCAATTCCATTACTTGTTGGCCGAATTTACAGTACTTGAAAATGTCATGCTTCCCGCAAGAAAATTGGGACTCAAATCAGACAAAGAAATTGAACACGATGCGATGGAAAAGCTGAAATTGCTCGGAATTGAAAGCCATGCACGGAAAATATCCTCTCGGATTTCAGGGGGGCAAAAACAAAGAGTCGCCATCGCACGGGCCTTGATAAACAATCCGTCAATCATTATGGCGGATGAACCAACAGGTAACTTAGACAGCGTAAATGCGGACATCGTCTTTTCAATTTTCAGAGAACTTTCTATTCACCAAAACCTCTCCTTTTTGATTGTAACCCACGATGATGATTTTGCAAAACGCACCGACAGGATCATTCAAATGGGGGATGGTAAAATCATATGAAGTAAATGGAACGCAAGGAATTTATACACAACGCATCGCTGCATCCGTGGTTGAACGCAACGCTGCCCACTGAAGGTCTTTCACTTGAAAAATTGGTTGAAGAAACCTGGGTCCAATTTGAAAAAGACGTGAGGTCCACCGGGTTGTCCATTGAAATCAATAAACCCATCGGCCCACAACAGGTGTTTGAAAATGCCTTTCTTTTTTTGAAACAAATGTCTCCCGCAAGCTTGCCTGAACTCATGTACCGAATAGACATTCCGGAAAGCTTAATGAACGACATTACCCAAAGCACACACTTCTATGAAGATTTAACGAATGCTGTGCTTCAACGCGAAGCGATGAAAGTCTATTTGAGGCATCGTTACGCGTAATAATCTTTCTCAAATCGGCATAAAGTACCTACCTTTGCTGACTTTTAAATTATGAGCGATCTACTTTCAAAGCTTGAAGCCATCCATTATCGATTCATCGAAGTGGGTAAAATGATCACCGACCCGGACATCATTTCAGATATGGGGCGCTTTGTAAAACTTAGTAAGGAATACAGAGATTTAGAAGAACTCGACCAGCAATACAAAACCTATAAAAACATCCTCGAAAACATTGATTCCAGTAAGGAGATGTTATCCATTGAAACGGATCCTGAAATGCGGGACATGGCTAAAATGGAAATCGAGGAATTGGAGCAGAAGAGACCCCTTTTGGAAGAAGAAATCAAGTTCATGTTGATTCCCAAAGATCCAGAAGATGATAAAAATGCCATTGTAGAACTTCGCGCTGGTACAGGTGGCGATGAAGCGTGCATCTTTGTGGAGGACATCTTTCGAATGTATACCATGTTTTTCAAAGAAATGGGTTGGCAATTTGAAATCATTAACTCTTCTGAAGGGACCGTTAAAGGATACAAGGAAATTTCAATGCAAATTACAGGTGCCGGTATTTATGGTACCATGAAATTCGAATCTGGGGTTCACCGTGTTCAACGCGTTCCCGAGACCGAATCTCAAGGTAGGGTACATACTTCCGCAATTACCGTAGCCGTGCTTCCCGAAGCAGAAGAAGTCGATTTCGAACTCGATATGAACGATGTCCGAAAAGATACCTTTCGTGCCTCAGGCGCAGGGGGACAACACATTAACAAGACGGAATCAGCAATACGTTTGACCCACATTCCTACCGGGGTTGTGGTCGAATGCCAAGACGGAAGGTCACAACATAAAAACCTAGAACAAGCCATCTCTGTATTGAGGTCGAGGTTATACCAAGCGGAGTTGGACAGACTGCATTCGATCCGCGCCGCACAACGGAAAACCTTGGTGTCAACAGGGGACCGTTCGGCAAAAATCAGAACCTATAATTATCCACAAGGAAGAATCACAGACCATAGGATCAACAAAACCATGTACAATTTAGCTGTTTTCATGAATGGAGACATCAAAGAAATGATTGATTCCTTAAGAATGGCTGAGAATGCTGAGAAGTTAAAAGGAGAAGCAATATGACACGTCGGGAATTGGTAGCGCAAATACAGAAAAAACAGTCCTTTCTTTGTGTAGGATTGGATCCCGAATTGGAAAAAATACCTTCGCATTTACTTTCTTTTGATGACCCTCTTTTTGAATTCAACAAACGAATCATCGACGCAACCGCGCCCTATGCTGTGGCCTATAAACCCAATACGGCATTTTATGAAGTTTTGGGATCAAAAGGATGGGAGTCTTTTGAAAAAACAGTGAATTACATCCCAAAAGATTGTTTCATTATCGCAGATGCCAAAAGAGGGGATATTGGAAATACGGCAAGTGCATACGCGAAAGCATTTTTTGTGAACCTCCCTTGCGATGCGGTTACCGTTGCGCCATATATGGGAAAAGACAGTGTGTTACCCTTTTTATCCTTCCCAGGGAAATGGGCCATTGTGCTCGGACTCACCTCGAATGAAGGCGCGAATGATTTTCAATTAATGGAAGACAGCAACGGGAACTCACTATACCTTCAAGTCATCGAAAAAATGAAAGCTTGGGGAGAAATTGATAACCTTATGTTTGTGGTTGGAGCGACCAAAGCCAGCAAATTAGAAGAAATTCGAAAGATAGTCCCGGAACATTTTTTACTTGTACCTGGTGTCGGAGCACAAGGAGGATCCTTGCAAGAGGTTTTTGAGTTTGGTGCAATCAATGATTGCGGGTTGTTGGTGAATGCCTCTAGGTCAATTATCTATGCAGGAAATGAGGCTGATTTTGACGTTGAAGCAAAAAAAGAAGCGTTGAAAATACAATCCGAAATGGCTTTGTACCTTCAACGCTTAGCGTTTTAAAGAAAATTCTTTTATTTAGAAGCTACGTCGTTTGCTTTGATTTCTGTTTTATTTGCTCCGTATGCGTCGCAACCTGCTTTTCTAGATGCGCCACAAGAGGATAAAATAACCGTTGTAACAACAGTTAAAAGAATTAATACATTTACTTTCGTTTTCATAGTCGTTGTGTTTGTTGTTTGTGAATCCTCTAACGAGTCTTATGAGTGTAAAGTTACAAAAATTGTTAACGTATTTTAGGGTCAGTAAAAAATTAATCCAAGATTAGCAATGATTTTACATGGATTGAAATACAGGTTGTTACTCATATTCTTCGTGACTTTTGGCGTGTTTTTCAGCCAAAAAATTTCTTTGAATTATCAGTTTATTTACCCTGACCAAGCATTTAAAATCCCTTCCTATTTTTCCAAGAAAAAATCTTTAAGTGCACTGAGCTTCCTTCAAAATGAGAAGGAAAACGCCAAGATTTTACTGGCTAAAAAAGGGTACTATTCTGCGAAAATTGCCGATTCACTGATCGATTCAACCCATCTTCTACTCAATGTCTATCTTGGAAAAAAGTACAGTGAAATTCGCGTGCGATTTTCCGATGAAATGCTGGATGCCACCCCAATTCCTTGGAATCAATATGAAAACATTGGGGACATGATCGTTTTTAAAAATCCTACCGATTATGGTGACGTGCTTCAGCAAATTATGTCATTTTATCAAAATCAAGGGTATCCCTTTTCCAGCTTGAAATACACGAATTTTTCCGTGGAAAGTGAGAGGGTCTCTCTCGAAGTGAAAATGGAGAAAGGACGCAAGATGCTTTGGAAGGAAGCAACCATTAAAGGAGATTCTTTGCTCTCCATAAACGCAATGTATCAAATCCTAAATTTGAAAATTTCTTCCCCTTTCTCCGTGGCACAATTCAACGACATCGATCGGAAATTACGCCAACTTAGCTTTGTCAATGTGCTTAAACCATCCGAAATGGTTTTTACCACCGAAGGTGTTTGCTTGTTCCTGTATTTGGAATCAAAAAAAACCAGCAGTTTTAATGGCGCGATTGGTTTTCAACCCAATCCCATATCACAAAAATTAGCGCTTACAGGAGAACTTCAACTGAAACTCAACAACGCTTTTCGACGTGCCGAACAATTGGATTTTCATTGGCGAAGTGTACAACCCGCTACACAATCCCTGAATGCACGTTTTCTTTATCCATATCTTTTTAAAACAATGCTAGGAACTGAAATGAAATTCTCCCTGTATAAACGAGATTCCACCTTTTTAGAATTGAAAACAAACCTATCCCTACAATACACTTTTTCAAATGGGATTACCACCAAGGCCTTGTATCAGTTCAACGCGAGTAACCGATTGAATGCAGCCGCAACCAGCAGTGCGTTTCCAAATACCAAAAGTTTTAAGAACAACATGTATGGTGTAGGGTTTTCTTACCGCAAAATTGACTACCTCCCCAATCCACGCAAAGGCATTGTGTTAACCTTAGATGCTTTGGTAGGACAGCGCACCGTTCCATCGGATTCCATCCCAAAGAACCTTACCTCAAGGTTGGCTTTTTCATCGGAACATTTTATCTCACTCCATAAACGGTGGGTTTTTCGCTCCCAACTCACTTTTGAAAGCTACATCGCCCCTGTAATTTATTCCAATGAATGTTATCGTTTCGGTGGACTGACTACTTTGCGCGGGTTTAACGAGGAGGGTTTCTTGGCAACGACCAAGGTTGTAAATCAATTTGAATTGCGGTATTTGTTAGATCAAAATTCCGGGGTCTTTATATTCTTTGACCAATCCTTTTATGAAAAACACACACAAGAAGGCTACCGCAAAGACTATCCCTATGGATTTGGGTTGGGCACCAACATCGGATCAAAGGTGGGTATCTTTTCCTTGGCCTATGCGCTTGGAAGTGAACAAAAGAATCCTTTCGACTTTCGCGCAGGAAAAATTCATTTTGGATATATTGCGTACTTTTAGTTCAAATGGAAAAAAGGCGGAAAGTATTGTACGTATCTTATGATGGACTTACCGACCCTTTGGGTCAATCCCAAATCTTACCCTATCTCTTGGGATTAGAAAAAAAAGGATATGATTTTACCGTCTTGTCGTTTGAAAAAAAAGGCAGTTTCACGATCCTTGAAGGACGGATTTTAAGCCTTTTGAAGGACACAAACATTACGTGGATTCCAAAGTTTTATACCAAAAAACCACCTGTCTTTTCCACCCTTTTTGACCTTTGGGTGATGTATTTGACCCTTCGTAAAATTGGGCCAAACCACGACATTCTGCATGCACGAAGCTACCTCCCGATGCTTGTCTTTCAAATCATTCAGAAAAACCAACACGTGCTTTTCGACATGCGAGGATTGTGGGCAGATGAACGCGTAGAAGGTAAAATTTGGCCACAAAAAAAGGGGCTTTATCGCATGATCTATCGTTTTTTCTTGAAAAAAGAAAGTGATTTTATTGATTTTACCCATGGCATTGTTTCCTTGAGTCATGCTGGATTGAAAGCTTTGACGGAGCGGTACCCAACTAAAACCTTTCTTGAGAAAGCTACGGTGATACCTTGTTGTGTAAATACAACGTTGTTTAAACTACTTGTTTCTTCTCCTTTGACAAAAGAGGCGTTGGGATTTCCTGCTACGGCAAAAATTCTGGTACACGTTGGATCCATTGGAACGTGGTATCGTTTTGACAGGGAGGTAGCGTTGTACATAGAAATGCATAAAAAGGACCCGAATTGGTATTTTTTGGTGCTGACCAAAGACCTTGAACAAGCGCGAAGAACCCTTTCGGAAATGGGAGTTGAATCACAAAAAATTAAAACATTGTCGGCACAGTATGCTGAAGTTCCCAGTTACCTTTCGTTGGCCGACCTGAGTGTCTTTTTCATTGAACCCTCTTTTTCCAAACAAGCATCCTTTCCGGTTAAAATGGCAGAATCCATGGCAATGGGAGTGCCAATGGTTACGAATGAAGGCACAGGAGACGTGGCTGAAATCTTACGTGATTCGCATGCCGGGGTAGCCCTTCCTTCTCTATCAGATAAAGATTTGGAGCAATTCGATTTTTCAGTTTTACATTTCGACAGGGCAAAAATACAAGCCTATGCCCAAACCATGTTCAGTGTAGAAAGGGGTGTGGAAAAATATGACGAAATTTACAGGCGAATGAAAGAAATCCAGTGAAGCAAAAAATCGCAATTCTTTGTCCGTATCCTTTACAACAAGCACCTTCTCAAAGGTTTCGGTTTGAACAATACCTGGAATTTCTTTCGGAAAACAATTTGGAAATTTCTGTATTTCCTTTTTTAAATCAAGGTGCCTGGGAAATTTTTTACCACCAAGGAAAACCTTTCCAAAAATCCATCGCCCTGATTTTAGGCATGTTCCGCAGGGGCTTCATGATGTTTAATTTGTTGTCCTTCCCCATCATTTTTATCCACCGAGAAGCAGCGCCAATGGGTCCTCCTGTGTTCGAATGGATCCTTTGCAAGGTTTTTAAAAAACAGGTGATTTACGATTTTGACGATGCCATTTGGCTTCCTAATTACAGCAAACAACATGAGAAATTTCACCGACTCAAGGCCTATTGGAAAATCAAACACATTGTTCGTTGGGCAAATACCGTGGTGGTTGGAAACTCCTTTTTAGCAGAGTATGCCCTTCGATTTAATCGGAATGTAACGATCATTCCTACGACCATAGATTTGCGTTTTCATAGAAAACCTACCGCAATTTGCGAGAATCACCCATTGGTGATTGGTTGGACAGGGTCGCATACCACCATTAATTATTTGTTGGAAATTGCAGATTCACTTGAAATTTTGGCATCACAACATCACTTTGTGTTTCGGGTTATTTCAAATTTACCCCCCGATTTCGATTTACCCAATGTAGATTTTGTGAAGTGGAACCAAGCTACGGAAATGCAGGATTTGTCGAGTTTTGACATCGGTGTGATGCCTTTAACCGACGATGAATGGTCTAAAGGAAAATGTGGTTTTAAAGCCTTGCAATACATGTCCTTGGGAATTCCAACCGTTGCTTCAGATGTGGGGGTGAATGCCAACATCATCGAAGACGGGAAAAATGGATTTTTAATCCATACAAAAGAAGATTGGGTGCTTAGACTCACTGAATTACTCACGAATCCAGCCTTGAGGTCGCGGTTGGGTAGTGCCTCCATGGACACAGTAAAAATGGAATTCTCCATAGAAGCAAATCAACATAAATACCTTAAATTCTTTCAAAAATGAAATTGGTCTTTGCGTCAAGAAACGAAAACAAAACCGCTGAAATAAGGGCGATGTTGCCTAAAGACATTGAGTTGCTGAGTTTGAATGACGTACAATTTGAGGGTGACATCGACGAAACTGCGCTGACGTTTGTCGGAAATGCCAGGTTGAAATCCAGGGAAGTCTACGATTTTTGTAAGATGCCCTGCTTTTCCGATGATTCTGGATTGACAGTAGATGCCTTGAATGGCGAACCCGGAGTATTTTCAGCAAGGTATGCAGGTCCTGAAAAAGACGACAATGCAAATTGCGAGAAACTCTTAAGGGAATTGGATGGGGTTGCAAACCGGAGGGCATCATTCTGCACGGCCATTGTCTTTGTGGATGGAGAAAAGGAACATGTATTTGAAGGAAGTGTGGAAGGCGAAATCAACCATGGCAGCAAAGGAAACTTAGGATTTGGGTATGATCCGCTTTTCGTTCCCTTAGGTTGGAATAAGACCTTTGCACAAGTCGATAAAGAAACCAAAAATACGGTCTCTCACCGAGCCAGGGCATTTATGAAATTCTTGAATTATCTTCAAAATGTGGATAATTTTTAAACCTTCGAAGCTACATTAAGCATCCGTTTTTGGGAGAATAAACTACTTTCGTAGGACAAGGTTCAAAGATGCAAATACGACAAAATGGATTTTAGGGAAATACAAAAATCAATAAAGGAAAAGAATTTTTCGCCATTGTACATTCTGCATGGTGAGGAAGGTTATTTCATTGATGTTTTGGTCGATGCCTTTGAACAAAATGTATTGGATGAAAGCGAGAAAGATTTTAACCAGGACATCGTATATGGAAAAGATGCAGAAGCAATCAGCTTGTTGAGTGCACTAAATTCCTATCCATTGATGGCTAGCAAACGCCTGGTGATCTTGAAGGAAGCTCAAAATTTCACGAACCTAGAAGCGCTTGAATCATATTTTGACAATCCCAGTCCAACGACCATTTTTGTCATTGCTTACAAGTACAAAAAACTAGATTCCCGTAAAAAATACGTAAAGTCCGCTTCTAAAAATGGGGTTGTATTCACTTCAGATAAGGTAAAAGAAGAAAGACTCGAAGAATGGATCATGTCCTACATGAAAAACAAAGGATACACCTTTGCTTCGAAAGTTCCTTCCATTCTTGCCAGTTCATTGGGAAATGATTTGTCCCGAATTGTCAACGAGTTAAATAAATTGGACATCGTATTGGAATCAGGCACGCATGTCACTGAAGAGCACATAGAAAACAACATTGGGATTTCAAAGGAGTACAATATCTTTGAGATGAAAAATGCGGTCGCCAAGCGAGACTTAGCCAAAGCATTAAAAATTGCCTTGTATTTTGATTCCAATCCGAAAGCAGGAGACATCAATGCATTGATTCCCATCTTGTTTTCTTTCTTTTCCCAAATCATGCGGATTCATTTTGCGAAGAACAAATCAACGGCATCCATCGCAGCTGAAATGAAAATCCCTCCCTTCATTTTAACAAACCTCATGAAGGAGAAAAACAATTACAACCCCAAAAAAATCGCTGAAAACATAGAAGTCCTATATCAATATGACCTGAAAGGAAAAGGTGTGGGAAGTACATCTGAAAACCGCGAGTTTCTTATGCGTGAAATGCTTTTACAAATCATCCTATAATGGCACTTTTTTACGCAAATGATATTTTCCCTCATACCAAGGTATATACGCTGACAGAAGAGGAGTCAAAGCATTGCATCAAAGTATTGAGAAATAAAATTTCTGATCCCATTTCCTTGCTTGATGGCGTAGGTAATACCTATGAAGGAATCATCCTTAGCGACCACCCTAAAAAATGTACGATAGAAATTCATTCCTGTAGATTTGAGCCTTTGGAAAAAAGCATTCATTTGGTTTTGGCCCCCACTAAAAATTTGGATCGCATGGAATGGTTGGTGGAAAAAGGCACTGAATTGGGCTGTACCAGGTTTAGTTTTGTAACGACTGAACATTCTGAAAGAAGTCAATTAAAACTGGACAGGCTTGAAAAAATCGCGATCGCGGCAATGAAACAATCAAAACGAGCGCACCTTCCAAAATTAGATGAGTTGATTCCGTTGCGCCAATTCATAGCTGATTTCCCAAAGGGATGGGTTGCACACTGTGATACATCGCAAGAAAGAGGCGTGATAAATACTTCCGAGCACAATCGCATTCTCATCGGTCCGGAAGGAGATTTTTCTCCCTCAGAAATTGATTTTATCTGTAAAGCAGGTTACCTTCCTGTTACCTTGGGCACGGCACGCCTACGCACAGAAACCGCTGCCATAAGGGGTATTATAGCGCTTGATTTGGCTTAAACAATGGTGATGTTTTCCTCCGAAACCAAGGGTTCTAAACGCATCTTTAAAAACAACTGAATTAAGGCAATTACATCCTTTTCACAATAGATTTTGATGCGTTCCAAATCATTATCCTCGTAGTAAACACGTGCTACATCAGCCCCAGAAATATCGTCCTTTGGCGTAGGAATGTTAAACACATGACACAACAACGACAACGACGTGTAAGCTTTGTAGTCCCCAAATTTCCACAACTCCATGGTGTCTAAATGTTTGATCTCCCACGGTTTTTTTCCTACGATGTTTAGTGCCCTTGGCAAAGCAATGCCATTGATTAACATTCGTCTACAGATGTACGGGAAATCAAATTCCTTGGCGTTGTGACCACATAAAATGGCATTGTCATCATTGTAACGGTCTTCTAATAGATGCTTAAATTGTTTCAATAGGGTTTCCTCATCGTCGTGAGCAAAGGACTTAATTCTCATCGTTCTTCCGGTAATTGATTCCTTCAGAATCCCAATGGATATACAAATGATTTTACCGAACTCAGATTGAATGCTTCCGCGTTCACCATAGACCGATTCTACGGATTTTGTATCGGAAATCATGCTTCTGTTTTTTTGTGAAAAGAGAACCTTCGCAGTTTCATTCAATTCGTCGAAGTGATAATATTGTGGTACTGTTTCAATGTCCAAAAAGAGTATTTGTTCAAGGTATGTTTTATCGTTCATGTGTTTGTTTTTTGAATTGCTATTTACGATTAATTATTGGATTTTTGTCGAATGGAAATCAAAATTTCGCCCGAACAAGGCGCAAAAAACGAGAAATACCAATTCATATTGCAGCATTTGCCAGCGTTGATTGGCTCTGAAACCGATGCGGTAGCCAACATGGCAAATTTGGTCGCTTTGCTTAAAGAATCTTTTGGTTTTTTTTGGGTGGGTTTTTACATCGTGAAGGACAACCAACTTGTGTTAGGTCCCTTCCAAGGTCCTGTAGCCTGCACCCGAATTGCTTTCGGTAAAGGCGTATGTGGAGGTGCATGGGCACAAAAAAAGACGCTTGTCGTCGAAGACGTACATCAATTCCCTGGGCACATCGCATGCAGCGAACACTCGAAAAGCGAGGTTGTAGTGCCCGTATTTCGCAACGGTGAAGTTATTGCTGTGTTGGACATTGACAGCCAAGAATTTGCTACTTTTGACTCCGAGGATGCGGTGCATCTGGAAAAACTCATGGAATGGTTCGCGCCTTATATGTAATTCTCTCCCTTTTTGCCTTAATGTCTTGTGCACAACTTGGTACCTTAAGTGGAGGTTCCAAGGACGTCGATGCTCCGGTGGTTGTGAATGCCAATGTTCCAAATTTTTCTACCAACGTAACCCCCACTTACATTCAACTTAGGTTTAATGAGTTTGTAGAACTGAAAAACCCTACAGAAACCGTTCGTTTAATTCCCAACGATGCGGTGGTTAAGGCGACCTTGAAAAAGAAAACCGTTCAGGTGGTTTTGGAAGGAACCCTTAAACCAAACACAACTTACAGTCTGTTTTTCGACGGTGCAATCAAAGATGTGACTGAAGGAAATGATTCTCTGTATCGATGGGTGTTTTCCACCGGAAAGGACTTGGATTCTGGAGCGCAGGATTTTCGCATACGAGACGCCTACAAAGGAAATGCAATGTCAGGGGTCTTTGTAGGGCTGTTTGATGAATTGAGGGATCAAAAACCCAGATACCTAGGCTTAAGCGATTCAAAAGGGACCTTGCGTTTGTCCTACGTTGCCCCAGGGAATTATTACATGAAGGCCTTCGTAGATGTGAATAAAAACGGACAAGTTGATGCCTTTGAACCTCAAGATGGTCACTTTACCTCCCAAACTTTGGGGAAAGACACCTTAGATTTTCGAATTTCTAAGCCCTTAGACAAGGTTCATGTAAAGCATCTGAAGTTTATTCCTCCTGGCATGCTAAGAGGGCATTTGCCTTATGGATTTGACTTGAACCAAATTCAATTGAATGGAGAAAAAATCGATTCCTATCGTCCCACAGCAGATTCCATCTGTATTTTCTTGAAGGATCCATTGGCAACAGAAGTGGTGTTAACCACCAAGGTAGATACCTTTTCTTTCAACCGTACCGCAAAGGACCAGAAAGCAGCGCTGATACCCAAAGGGACCTCATTGGGAAAAAACAACCAATGGCAATTTGAGGTTAACGACAAAATCAGCTCGATCCAAAACGAGACCGCTTGGGAAATTATAAGTGTACAGGATTCATTGCCGATTCAAATCGATTCCATCCGATACAACCAGAACCATGTTTTCTTGTTCTTCAAAGCTGTGAAAGGTGAAAAATTAAAATTGACGCTTCCGAACAATGCCATTCAAGGAACCTCTGGGACCTATAACCCATTAAGCCAATTGGAATTTGTGTATGCCACAGAGAAAGAACTGGGGAACCTACTTGTAAAAATTGACCAATCCATTAAAGCTGGAATTGTCGTTGTAGAATTCAATGGCAAAGAAATAGACAGAAGCCCGTGTACCGAGGGTCAGAATGTGGTTTTTAAAGGGTTACTTCCGGGAGAATACCAATTGCTACTCATTAATGATGAAAACAACAACGGCCTTTGGGACCCCATCGATTTGGAAGGAAACATTTCTGCCGAACCGGTTAAAATGTATAGAAAAATCCCAAAATTACGCGCGAATTGGGATGTTCAAGTTTCCTTGGAATAAGCCATTTGTAGCTTTTTTTAATCAGGAAGAAAGACCCCCTACGGCACAAGAATAAATTTATGAACACTTGGATTTCCGACTTGATTTCTGCCTAATTTCGAAGTTCAATTTTCTCCAACATGTATTTAATATTTGATACCGAAACCACCGGCTTGCCAAGGGACTTCAAGGCAGCGCATACCGATACCAATAATTGGCCTAGGGTGGTACAACTCGCTTGGCAATTGCATGACTTGGAAGGGAACTTGGTAGAAAACAAGGAATTCCTCATTAAACCCGATGGTTTTGTCATTCCCTATGAATCCCAAAAAGTACATGGGATTTCTACCGAATTGGCAGAATTTGGTGGGACAGAAATGCAGGAAGTTCTTCTAAAATTCGATGAGGTATTGAAAAAGGCCTCCTTTGTGGTGGGGCATAATTTACAGTTCGACCTCAATGTACTCGGTTGTGAATACGTTCGGCAAGGTCAAGATTCACCGCTTCAAGATAAAAAAGTGTTGGATACTTGTACCGAAAAAACAGCAGAATTATGTCAACTCAGCGGAGGAAGGAAGAAATTCAAAATGCCAAAGCTTGAGGAACTCTATTTCTTTTTGTTCAACAATTCTTTTGCCGAAGCGCACAACGCAACCGCCGATGTTGAGGCCACGGCGCGGTGCTTTTTCGAACTCATAAGGAAGTCCCATTATACTTTAGGGGAACTGCTTCAACCGGAGGGCTATCTTGAAAATTTCAAAAAAGCGAATCCAAATACCATTGAATTAATTGGTTTAACACACCAAAACCTTAAAAAAGCCAGTGCCAAGCTCAAGAAATCCAACGAAACCCATACCAATCGAGGGCTGGTTACCACATCGGCTGAGTTTGATGATGCACCTTATGCCCACTTGCACAACCACTCTCAATTCACCCTCCTTCAGTCAACTTCGGAAATAAAAGCGTTGATTGCCAAGGCAGTAGAATTTAACATGCCTGCCATTGCGCTGACAGACAATGGAAACATGATGGCAGCATTTCAATTTGAAAAATTGGTGAGCGACCAAAATGAGATCATTCGCGCAGAAATTTTAGAAACGGAAGAAAACGGTGCAATTTCAAACAAACAACTGTTGTTGCCCATCATCGGATGTGAATTCAATGTTTGCAAAGACCACACAAATAAAAGTGTAAAAGACTACGGCTCGCGATGGGTGTTTCTGGCAAAAAATAAAAATGGCTACCAGAACCTGATCAAACTTGCCTCCATTGCCTACACGCAAGGATTCTATTACCTCCCAAGAATTGACAGGGCCTTGGTGGAGAAATACCACGAAGACGTCATTGTATTGTCAGGTGGTCACATGGGTGAAATTTCAAACCTAATCCTCAATGTGGGAGAAACCCAGGCGGAAGAATCTCTCCTGTGGTGGAAATCGCTCTTTGGGGAAGATTTGTACCTAGAAATCAATCGTCATGGCTTAGAATCCGAAGACGTTCTAAATGAAGTACTGCTTCGTTTTGCGGACAAACACGGCGTGAAATTAATCGCAAGCAACAATTCGTATTATGTAAACCGAGAGGATGCCGTTGCCCACGACGTTTTGCTTTGCGTTAAGGAAGGTGCGCTCGTGAACACCCCCATTGGAAAGGGAATGGGAAAACGCTTTGGTTTTGAAAACAATGAATATTATTTCAAGTCCCCGCAGGAAATGAAGCAGCTTTTTGCGGACATTCCGCAAGCGATTTTCAACATCCAAGAAATTGTAGATAAATGCGAAGCGTATTCTTTGTCAAGAGAGGTTTTGCTGCCAAAGTTTGACATTCCCGAAGCATTCATTGACCCAATGGACGATGAGCTGGGAACAAAGAATGGGGAAAACGGCTTTCTTCGTCACTTGGCGTATGAGGGGGCAGCGAGGCGTTACGGTGAAATCAGCGATGCCATTCGAGAAAGAATGGATTTTGAATTAAAAACCATTGAAAACACAGGTTATCCAGGATATTTCTTAATCGTTCAAGATTTTTGCAACGAGGCCAGAAAAATGGGCGTTTCGGTAGGGCCAGGCCGGGGCTCCGCAGCAGGATCTGTGGTTGCCTATTGCACAGGAATCACCAACGTAGACCCGATTAAGTATGATTTGCTTTTCGAGCGTTTCTTAAATCCAGATCGTATTTCAATGCCCGATATCGACATCGACTTTGACGACGAGGGGAGGGGAAAGGTCATCGATTACGTAATTCAAAAATACGGTTCAAGTCAAGTGGCCCAAATCATTACCTATGGTACCATGGCGGCTAAATCTGCCATTCGAGATACGGCGCGTGTGATGAATTTACCCCTGCCAGAAGCCGATCGCTTGGCAAAATTGGTTCCTGACATTTCTTTGAAGAACTTGTTTTCGTTAAGTGAACCTGAATTGGCAGACAAACTGAAACACAACATGGAAGCCATTGGCAATGCGCGATCGCTCAGGAGTATTTTTAACTCCACAGGGGTGCTGGCCGATGTGTTGGGACAAGCCAAAGCCATTGAAGGTTCTGTGCGAAACATTGGAATCCATGCCTGCGGTGTAATCATTACCCCAGATGACATTACGAATTTCGTTCCCGTTGCTACGGCAAAAGACTCCGATATGGTGTGTACCCAATTTGACAATGCTGTAGCAGAGTCTGCCGGGTTGCTGAAAATGGACTTCCTAGGGTTGAAAACACTTACATTGATTAAAGTCGCCGTAAAAATCATAAAAGAAATCCGTGGCGTCGATTTGGATCCAGATCAGTTTCCCATTGATGACGAAGCGACGTATGCACTTTTTCAACGTGGAGAAACCATTGGGATTTTTCAATATGAATCCCCGGGAATGCAAAAATACATGCGCGAACTCAAGCCGACAGAATTTGCCGACCTTATTGCCATGAACGCACTCTATCGTCCCGGACCCTTGGAGTACATACCATCCTTTATTAAGCGTAAACATGGGGAGGAGGAAATTACCTATGATCTTGCCGATTGTGAGGAGTACTTGAAGGAAACCTATGGAATTACAGTGTACCAAGAACAGGTCATGTTGTTGTCCCAAAAAATTGCAGATTTCACCAAAGGTGAGGCGGATACCTTGCGGAAGGCCATGGGGAAAAAAGACCGAAAAGTATTGGATAAAATGAAGCCTTTGTTCCTAGAAAGGGGTACAGAAAAAGGCCATGCTTCCGTCAGTTTAGAAAAAATTTGGAAGGATTGGGAAGCCTTTGCCTCTTACGCATTCAATAAATCCCATTCAACCTGCTATGCTTGGATTGCCTACCAGACAGCCTACCTAAAAGCCAACTATCCAGCGGAATACATGGCCTCGGTACTCAGTAACAACATGAGTGACATGAAACAAGTCACCTTTTTTATGGAGGAATGCCGAAGAATGGGCGTGGAAGTGTTGGGCCCAGATGTGAATGAATCCAATTTGAAGTTCACAGTCAATGAAAAAGGTGCCATCCGTTTCGGTCTTGGGGGCATCAAAGGAATCGGTGAAGGACCTGTTGAAGCCATTGTTGAAGGGAGAAAAGAAGGGCCTTATTTGAATGTTTTTGACTTTTTCAAAAGAATCAACCACAAAGGCGCCAACCGAAATGCGATCCAGAACCTAATCTATGCAGGGGCTTTGGATACCTTTTCCGAAATGCATCGCGCGCAGTATTTTCACGAGGAAACCAACCGGAAGATGTTTTTGGAAATACTCATGAAGTGGGGACAAACTTCGCAAGATGGGATGGCCAGCGACCAAACCCTTATGTTTCAAGACACCGAAGATTTTGAAGCACCAACGCCCAACGTTCCCGTGAGCGAAGAATGGTCCTCTAGCTATAAATTATCGAAAGAAAGAGAAGCCATTGGGATTTTTATTTCAGGGCACCCCTTGGATGACTTCAGGGTGGAAATTGATTCTTTTTGCACAGGAAACCTATCCATGTTTAAAGAAATGGATACCTATAAAGGAAAGGATTTAACCATGGCGGTCATTGTCACCTCCATAGAACACCGTCTCACGAAAACGGGAGAACCGTTTGGAACCATTGTTTTTGAAGATTATACAGATCAATACAAGCTCAATGTTTTCAGGGAATCTTACTTGAAATTCAAGCACCTTTTTACACCAGGGATTTTTCTTACGCTTTATGGAAGATTTGAAGTTCCCAAGTTCCGAAAGGAATTAGAGTTCAGTTTAAACAGTGTGTCATTGCTGCAAGAATTGAGAGAGAAGAGGGCGAAGTTACTTGAGCTTAAGATTCCTAACAAAGAGTTGAACCACGAGCTGATCGATCATTTGAATGCATTGTTTACCAAAAACCAGGGGAATTGTAGCATTCAATTTACCATTGTCGATGCGGTGGAGGGTTTGGAGTTAAACATGACTTCTAAATCGGTGCGCATTAACCCAGATCCTATGCTTTACAAAGAGCTGACAAGGTTGAATGTCCAATTTAAGTTGACATAAAAAAAGCCCCACCGAAGACATTGCTTAGGAATGGGGCTTTAAAATAGCTATGTAATGTTATTCTTCTTCGGAAGGAACCAAGATTCTTCCACAGTGCTCACACACAAGAATTTTCTTTTTGGTTACGATGTCCAATTGTCGTTGAGGTGGAATTTTGTTAAAACACCCGCCACAAGCTCCGCGGATTACCTGAACTACCGCTAAACCGTTTTTCGCATTACCTCTTAATCGGTTATACGCTTTTACCAATCTTTCTTCGATTTTTTGTTTTGCGACCTCAGATGCAGCCATTAATTTATCTTCGTCTTTTTGGGTTTCACTGATAATGTCGTCCAATTCTTTTCTTTTCTGGTCGAGGTCACCTGAACGCATGGTCATTCTGTCTTGCGCTTCGGTTAACAATTCTTTTTTGCCTTCAATTTTCAACTTCGTCTCTTTCGAACGCTTTTCGTGCAATTTGATTTCTAATTCTTGAAATTCAATTTCTTTCGTTAGCGATTCGTATTCACGGTTGTTGCGTACGTTGTTTTGACGCTCTTTGTATTTGAGGATGGCGGCATCAGAATCTTTCGATGAAATTTTTCGGTCTGAAATTTCATTGTCAAGTTCCTTGATTTCTTCCTTCATTTTCGTGATTCTTGTTTCAAGACCACTGAGTTCATCTTCTAAATCTTGAACCTCTAAAGGCAATTCACCACGAATGGTACGGATTCTGTCGATTTCAGAATCAATTTTCTGAAGTTCGAAAAGGGCATCCAGCTTATCTGAAATGCTTACCTCTTTTTTGCTTGAAGCTACTGCCATATCTTAAATATAATTAACGGGATTTGTATTGTTTTCAGTTAAATGGACGGCAAAGGTAGGAATTATTTCTTGAATTATCTCAGCCAATAATTCGCAAGTAAATTGCTCACTTTCAAAATGTCCAATGTCGATGATTTGTATTTTTCCTTCTGCTCGAAAATAGTCGTGATACTTGAAGTCGGCAGAGATAAAAACATCCGCTCCCAATTGAATTGCTCTTTCCAACAAAAAACTTCCGGAACCCCCGCAAAAGGCAATTTTCTGAACGTTTTCCCGAACTTCGGCCGTGTATTTAATCGTGCCACAATTGAAAACAGCCTTAAGCTCTTCCAGCAAAGTCTTTCCTGGTTTCGGCGCGTCGAGCATGCCTATCATTCCTGAACCTCGCAAACCATGAACGTTTGAAAGTGGAATTAAATCGTGGGCTACTTCTTCGTATGGATGTGCCAATCGCATCGTGTTAAGGGCCTTTTCTACCTGGTTTTTTTCAATCAAGTAATCAATTCTGGTTTCTTCTTGTTTTGTTACTTCTCCCAAACTTCCAATGGTTGGATTGGCTGAACCCGTGGGGGTAAACGTACCGATTCCCCGTGTTTGAAAGGAACAATCAATGTAATTTCCAATGCTTCCCACGCCCGTTTCGCACATGGATTCATGAAAAAGTTCTACGTTTTCTGTGGGTATGTAGATGCTTAACTTAAACAATAAACCGACCTTCGGGAGAAGGATTTCACGCACTTGCAATCCTATTTTTTCTGCTATTTTGGCATTCACCCCATCGATGTGATTGTCTAAATTCGTATGAATCGCATAGACATTCAAGTCGTTTTGGATGCATTTACGAATGATCCTTTCAGTAGAAGTTGACGTACCAATTCGCTTGATTCCTTTAAACAACAAAGGGTGATGAACAAGAATTACATTGCATTTTTTTTCGAGGGCTTCATCAATGATGTCTTCCGTACAATCCAAGGCAATCAAAACCCCTGAAATTTCTTGGTTCACGTCGCCCAATTGCAATCCGGAATTGTCGTAGTCCTCTTGAAGTCCAAGCGGGAATTTATTTTCTAAGAATTGAATAAGTTTTCGCAGTACCATCAGATGTTTTTTACGAGGCCTAAAGAAAATCCAAAGCCGTAGGATTTATGGATGAAACCACTGTATTTTCCATAAGTATTCGTCAATTGTCTTCGATAGGTACATTTTACCACCATTCCAATTCCTTTTGCACCAACATATTCTACCCCTGCTTCCGCTTTGACTTGGAGAATGTAGGAAGCGTAGGCATTGGATTTTTCCTTTAACTTTCCTTTATATGCCCCTCCCAATTCTGTGGTATATTCGAACTTCTGGTTAAATGAATTGAACAGCAGGGGGTTGATTCCTGGACCTATAAAAAATCGGAATTGATTTCCGTAGGTAAAATGCAAAGAAACCGGCATTCCGATGTACCTGAATTTCGAAACATAGTGATAGCTGCTGTCATTCACTGTGGATTGAAAGTCGTAGGCTTCGCCATTTTGCAAAAAGGTCAACCCTGCTTCAAGGCGCAAAAAAGGAAGGATGCCCGCTCGAATTCCTAATCCATAGGTCCACAATGGGGTTGCTGTTTCGTTGGCTCTTTCCCCAAGGGGTGGATTTAGAAAGTCTTGGTTTGATAGGAGCGTTCTATAGGACTGCGTGCGGTTGAAGTCTAGGTAAACTTGGGTTGGGTTTTTGTCGTTGGCCCAACCTTTTTTTGAGGTACTTGATGTCATCTCAAGTTGCGAAAACATTACCATCGGTAAAGTAATCAGAATGAGAAAAAGGCACTTTTTGTACATGATGTAAATATACTAAGATTCCTTAACCTAAATCAAGCAGGTAGCATGATAAGGTTGACTACCTTTGTTAAAAAATAATACACATGAATACTTGGAAAATTGACAACATGCACAGCGAAATTGGTTTCAAAGTGCGCCACATGATGATTTCAAATGTAAGCGGAAGTTTCAAAACGTTTGATGCAAATTTAACCACTTCTGGAGATGATTTTTCGGATGTAGCGATTGATTTCACTGCACAAATAGGAAGCATCAGCACAGGCGTTCAAGACCGCGATGGTCATTTACTTTCTGCAGATTTTTTCGATGCGGAAAAATTCCCAACCCTCGAGTTTAAATCCACCAGCATTGATAAGAATGCAGACAGCGAATGGCATATTCACGGGGATTTAACCCTAAAAGGAATTACGCATCCTGTGGTATTAAGAGCAGATTTCGCAGGGATTGCAACAGATCCTTATGGCCAAACCAAAACAGGAATGTCCATTCATGGAAAAATTAAACGTTCGGATTTTGGATTAACGTGGTCTGCAGTTACAGAAGCAGGAAACGTAGTGTTAGGAGACGAAATCACCTTGCAAAGCGAGGTTCAATTCGTAAAACAAGCCTAAACAAAACTTTGTTTTTGTTGAATAAGGGTGGCGAAAGCCGCCCTTTTTTTATGCGAATTCTGAAAGTTCCAACCAGCGATTGGAATGTGTTTCTAGGGCGTTGACAATTTCTCCTAACCGCTCACCCAAAGACAACAAAGCGTCGTTTTCCAAATCGCCACTGGAAAGCTCATCGGTAATTTGTTGCTTTTCCAATTCCAATTGTCCTATGGTTTTCTCTAAGGCTTCAAATTCTGCTTTTTCCTTAAAAGATAGTTTCTTAGCGGGTGCGTCCTCTTGTATCGGTGCTGCAATTTTTGCTTTTGCATCCGGTCTTTGCTCACGTTTTAATTTAGCTTCTTGTACGCGGTATTCAGAATAATTCCCAATGATGTCTTTCACCACGCCATTCCCTTCGAAAAGGAAGAGGTGGTCCACCATTTTATCCATGAAATATCGGTCGTGGGAGATTACGATCAATGAACCTTGAAAGGCGAGTAGGTATTCCTCTAGCGCAGCCATGGCAAAAATATCTAAGTCATTGGTAGGCTCATCCAATACCAAAAAATTAGGATTAGACATCAAGATGCGCAACAATTTCAGTCGTCTTTTTTCCCCACCACTCAGTTTGGAGACAAATTGAAAATGCATGTCTCGGGGAAATAGGAAGCGCTCCAACAGTTGTGCTGCAGAAATTTGTTTTCCTTTTTCCAACGGAATAAATTCTGCAACGTCCCTTACGATGTCAATTACTTTTGCATCGGCTTCATACACCAAATTTTCTTGCGTGTAATGTCCAAAATGTATGGTTTCACCAATGACAATTTTTCCCTTATCTGGCAATTCTTCGCCTAAGATCATTCTGATGAAAGTCGTCTTTCCTGTACCGTTGTTCCCGACGATTCCCACGCGTTCCGTCCTTTGAAAATGATACGAAAAGTTATCCATGATTACCTTCTCCCCGAAGGCCTTGCTGATTTTGTGAATCTCGACAATTTTTGTCCCCAAACGCTCCATTTTGATGGACAATTGCATTTGGTCCTTGTTGATTCTCTGCGAAGCGGTTTCCTTTATGTCAACGAAGGCATCAATTCTTGCTTTTTGTTTGGTGCCCCTTGCTTTGGGTTGTCGTCGGATCCATTCCAACTCCTTTCGAAAGGTGTTTTGCGCTTTTTCAATCGTAGATTGGAGTTGTTCTTGTCGTTCCGCTTTTTTGAAAAGGTAATAGGAAAAATTCCCGTTGTATTTGTAAATATTGGGATTTTCCAGCTCGTAGATGGTGTCGCAAATGGACTCAAGGAAGTAGCGGTCGTGGGTCACCATGAAGACGGTTGAGTTGCTTGAACTTAAATAGCTCTCTAACCATTCAATCATGTCTAAATCTAAGTGGTTGGTGGGCTCATCTAAAAGCATGAAATCAGCTTCGGACAAGATCACTTTAGCGAGGGCTACGCGTTTTTTTTGTCCCCCAGACATGGTTTTAAGTTTGCCTTCAGGTTGCAGTTTGAGGATTGAAAGTACCTTAGAGATTTTTGATTCTAGGTCCCAGGCATCATTTTCCGTAATGATTTCGCTTAGTTTTTCAATGGCGTCAAGGTCGTTCTCATCCAAGGCAACATTGTACTGATGAATGAATTTGAAAATTTCAAGGCTGTTGTCGTAAATCACATCCATGACCGTAGCTTCCTCTGGAAAAGCATCGCTTTGGTCCATAAAAGAAATACGGATGTCCTTTCTAAAAACAATGTTCCCTGTGTCGATAGGTTCTAGGCCCATAAGACAGCGAAGCAGGGTTGTCTTGCCTGCGCCGTTTTTGGCTACGAGCGCAACCTTTTGGCCTTGTTCTATACCGAAGGTAATGTTCTCAAAAAGGGCTCGTTCACCAAAGGTTTTGGTGCAATTTTCAACTGAAAGAAAGTTCATAGTGTGTTTTTTATCGACTGCTTAGCGCAAGCGATTGATGGAATCAAGGAGTGTTTTATCTCGAAGCACACCCTTGTAGCCAAAAAAGGTCAAAGGAAGGGTTGTCACAGCAACGTAAAATCCTAACTGAATATGGTTGCTGGCATTGGCATTCCCTTGTACAAAAAGCAGGGTACTCCAAATGACAAAGACGACAACTAGGAAGGTGTTCACAAGAAAAGTTAGCCTAGCCAAAGACAGCTGACGTTTGATTTTTTTGAAGGAAACCATGGTGCTCACTAACAAAAGAATCATTCCTAAAACGGGGACAACAAGGGGAATGAATTCATTGGAAATCAATTGAAAGGACCCTTTTGAGTAGTAGTAAGAGGATCGACCGTAAAGGTCAACGATGTGGTACTCCATTGATGATTCATGAAATTTTAAAAAATCAAGACCTCCAAGCAGTACAATGAAGAGTAAGGTAGAAAGAATAAAATAAACAGATTGAATTCTCTGGAACATAATTCGGTTTTTACAAAGATAAGGTCTTATTGCGTAAAAAGAAGTCTAAAATTACAATTGCGGCCATAGATTCTACAATTGGCACGGCGCGTGGCACCACACAGGCATCATGTCGTCCTTTGGGTTCTAGGGTGTTTTGTTGACCGGCGGCGTTTACGGTGGTTTGTTTTTGCATGAGGGTTGCTACCGGCTTAAATGCCACACGAAAATAGATGGGCATCCCATTGGTAATCCCGCCTTGGATTCCGCCCGAAAAATTTGTTTGTGTGGTAAAATCATCATTGAATAAATCATTGTGTTCACTTCCCAACATTTTTGCAGCGTCAAAGCCACTTCCAATTTCAAAGCCTTTCACCGCATTGATGGAAAGCATGGCTTTTCCTAAATCTGCATGAATTTTATCAAAAACAGGTTCTCCAAGTCCAGCTGGAACCCCATGGATAACGCATTGAATGCATCCACCAGCCGTGTCTCCTTTTGCCTTCACCTCCTGTAAATAGTCCTCCATTTTTTTGGAGATTTCAAGGTCTGGACAACGCAACGTAGATTGGTCAATGGTACTTTGGGAATAAAAGCCAGACTTTTGGGGCATTCGTTGGGTGCCGATTTGGTCTACATACGTGCTGAATACAATTCCTTTGGATGCCAATATTTGAGCTGCGACGGCACCCGCAACCACTCGGCAAGCGGTTTCCCGGGCACTGGAACGACCCCCTCCCTTTGGATCGCGAAGTCCATACTTTTTTTCATAGGTGAAATCGGCATGGGAAGGACGGTACAATGTGGAGATGGAATCGTAATCTTCAGGACGCGCATCCTTGTTTTTGATGTTGAACCCAATGGGCGTTCCCGTGGTTTTTCCCTGGTATATTCCCGATAAAAAAACGACCTCATCTTCCTCTTTTCGTGCTGAAGCGAATGCGTTTTGTCCTGTTTTTCTTCTGTCTAAATAGGCTTGAATTTCAGAGAGGTTCAGTTCAAAATTTGGCGGACATCCTTCAATGATTCCTCCGATGGAAGGACCGTGAGATTCCCCGAAGGTGGTAAGTTTAAATACATTTCCAAAGGATGATCCTGCCATGGTGCAAAATTACGGTAATTTCTTATTCAGAAAGGAAATTAACATTGCGCATCCAGCCTTCATATTTTGTGCGTTTAATCGCGCTGTGCTTGAAAATCTCTTGAAAAGCTTCCTTACGTAAGCCCCTCCAATCTTCTTCAGCAAGGTTTAAAATTGAAAAATCTGGCATAAATCTTTGCTCTTTCGTGGGTTTTGAAAATCGATTCCACGGGCAAACATCTTGGCAGATGTCACATCCAAAAGCCCAATGTTCCATTTTTCCTTTAAATTCACTCGGTATGATCTCGTCCTTTAACTCTATGGTTAGATAGGAAATGCATTTTTTTGCATCAATTTGATAAGGTACCGCCAATGCGTCTGTTGGACAGGCATCGATGCACCGCGTACATGTACCGCAATAGTCTTTCATGGGGGCATCTTGCGAGAAAGTCAAATCAGAAATGATTTCGGCAATGAAGAAAAAACTCCCCTCTTTCGGATGGATGAGGTTGGTGTTTTTTCCGAGCCAACCTAAGCCTGATTTTTTGGCCCAAACCTTATCCATTACAGGTGCAGAATCCACAAAGACCCTGCATTGAATTTCTCCAATTTCCAATGCGAGCCATTCAATTAAGGTATTTAAATGGTCTTTGATTACTTGGTGATAGTCCTCGCCGTAGGCATATTTTGCGATCTTTGGCACGCCCGGGTTCTGGGTTTCGGCTGGATGATAATTGAATAGGAGGGAGATAACCGACTGAGATCCTTCAACCAATAGGGTGGGGTTTAAGCGCTTGTCAAAATGGTTTTCCATGTACCGCATTTCCCCATGTTGGTTGTTTTTTAACCAAGTTTCCAAAAGAGGTGCTTCGTGTGCTAAAAATCCCGCTTTCGAAAATCCACAATGTAAAAATCCGAGTTCCGTTGCTTTCTCGCGAATGGCATGTTTATAGGCGTCCGCCAACATGTTTAGAACAATCCATTTTGAAAATACCCCAAATCTTTGCCCAGGTATTTGTACGTTTTTTCGGTGACCTTCCTACCTCTTGGCGTACGCATCAGAAATCCTTCTTGTATCAAGAAGGGCTCATACACTTCTTCCAAGGTTCCGGCATTCTCACCAATGGCGGTGGCAATTGTAGTCAATCCCACAGGACCTCCACTGAATTTCTCTAAGATGACTTTCAATATGCGTATGTCCATTTCATCCAATCCATTTTCATCTACATTCAAGGCTTTCAAGGCGATGTCAGTAATTTCTGTGTCGATGCTTCCGGTGCCTTTGATTTGCGCAAAATCCCTTACACGTCTAAGCAATGCATTTGCAATTCTAGGGGTACCCCTGCTTCTGCTTGCAATTTTATAGGCTGCGTCTTCATTAATGGCAATTTGAAGTAAATTCGATGAGCGTTCAACAATGTGGGTCAGCGTTTGCGCGTCGTAATATTCCAGTCTTGAATTGATTCCAAACCTTGCCCTGAGGGGAGAGGTTAACAAACCTGACCGCGTCGTGGCGCCAATCAAGGTAAAAGGATTCAAGTTGATTTGAATGGTTCTGGCATTTGGGCCTGTGTCCAACAAAATGTCGATTACATAATCTTCCATTGCCGAGTAGAGATATTCTTCAACCACTGGACTTAAGCGATGAATCTCATCTATAAACAAAACATCGCCTTCACTTAAATTGGTAAGAAGTCCTGCCAAATCTCCAGGTTTATCCAAAACAGGGCCGCTGGTTACCTTAAACCCGACGCCCATTTCAATGGCGATGATGTTTGCAAGGGTGGTTTTCCCCAATCCTGGCGGGCCATGCAGTAGTACGTGGTCAAGGGGTTCATTTCTGAGTTTTGCGGCTTTTACGAAGATGGAAAGGTTTTCTACAACGTTGGGTTGCCCAGCAAAATCTTCCAATGTTTTGGGACGAAGAACTTTGTCATAGTCTTGGTCTGTATTCTCAGCCTGCTCTCGATAATCAAAGGAATCTTCCAAAATAGCGCTTTATACAAAGTTATCAATCCTGATGGATTGGGAATTTATTTCTGGAACTAAAATCTAATAAGAAGGATTCCATGTTTTCATAATGGTAGTCTGCGAGGATAAGCTTAGGTTCGGGTGAGTGGGTTTTTTCGGGGATGCAAACCACTTTCATTTTGGCAGCTTTGGCGGAAATGATTCCGTTTAAAGAGTCTTCTATAACCAAACATTTTGTGGGTTTAACACCCAAAGAGTTGGAAGCTGTTAAATAAACCGCTGGATGAGGTTTTCCATGGGATTCATTTTCAGCGGAATGAATGGAGTCAAAGGCATCTTTAATGTTTAAGCTTTTCAAAACCGCTTCCATCAAGCGATGGGGGGAAGAGGTTGCCAAGCCGGTTTTGAAGTGACTGTTTTTGAAAAAGGCCAAGGTATCCATGACACCCCTCAAAGGGAAAGGATTTGCGTAAATCAAAGACTCCATGGCATCAATAATGTCGTTTACGACCGCTTGCTCGTTTGCAATGCCCCATTTTTCTTCCATGTTCCAAAAATGGACGACTTCGTCTATGCGAATGCCAACCGTTTTCTGAAAATCCTTTTTGGTGAGTTGGCTGCCAAGTTTTCCAAATACGTCTTCCATGGCAATCTTCCACAAAGGCTCGGAATCGATGAGTACACCGTCCATGTCAAAAATCAGGGATTCTAAATCTGAAGGAAAGGACATGCGTTATTTTAGAATGAGTCTGACTTTTTCAATTCTGCTTTTGCTCACTTGTGTGATGATCAAACGAATGGAATCGTCGATTACCAATTCGGTGTTCATTTCAGGAATCCTTTCCAATTTTTGAATGATCAATCCACCAAGGGTATCATAATCTTCAGATTCAGGAAGGTTGATGGGATAGTTTTCATTGATGTAATCGATGTCCACCCGCGCAGAAAAGAGGTATTCATTTTCTGAAATTTGTTCTTCCAACCAGTCCTCATTGTCATGCTCATCTTCTATGTCGCCAAAAATCTCCTCGATTACATCTTCTATGGTTATGATGCCTGCGGTACCTCCGTATTCATCCATCACAACGGCCATGTTGCCGGATTGCTTTGAGAACACCTCCAAAAGTTCTTTTCCAGACAAGACGCCAGGGACAAAACCGATGGGTTTGATGATGTTTTTTATGCTGGTTGGGGTGCTGAAGAAATCGAAGGAATGCACATAGCCAATGATGTTGTCTATGCTGTTTTTATACACAACGATTTTTGACAGTCCTTTTTGAATGAAAATTTGCAAGGTGCTTTCAACATCTTGTTCGATGTCTACCGCAACAATTTCTGTTCTTGGTATCATACAGTCGCGTGCCTTGACATTTGAAAAGTCTAAAGCATTTTGAAGGATGGTCATTTCATTTTTGAATTCTTGTTCAGGCGAAATTCGCGCATTTATGTCTTCAACGTAGTGTTCCAAATCCACTTTTGAAAAGACTTTTACCGAGGACTTCATTTTTGAACCCGTGGCTCTCAGCAGTAACATGCTCAGGGAAAGAACGAATTGGGTAGGGAGGTAAAGAAGGATAAACACCACCAAAAGTGGAAAAGTCCCCAGGTTTAAAAACTTGTTTGGGTTGATCGCCGCGATTGCTTTCGGGAAAAATTCCGCACCGATGAGTACCAATAAGGTTGAAAGTATGGTTTGGATGATCAATACCAAGACTTGGTCGTGAATGCCCCAAAGTTGATGGGTGTCTCCAACTAGAATTTTCCCGAATGAAATTCCATAGACAACGAGGGAAATGTTATTCCCAAGTAACATCATGGCAATCATGGTAGATTGGTTTTTGTAAAACAATCCATTGATTTTACCTTTCAGGGTTCCTTTTGATTTTTCTACTTCAATTTTCAAACGATTGGAGGAAAGGTAAGCCTGTTCCATTCCTGAAAAGAAAGCCGAAGAAACCAAGGAAAGTAAAACGAGTTGTATGTCCGACATTAAATTAAATCTTTACCAATATCCCTACGAAAATAGGCATTTTCAAAGGTGATTTTTTTAATATTATCATAGGATTTATCCAGCGCCAAAGAAATGTTCTTTCCATAGGAGGTTACGGCCAATACCCTTCCACCATTGGTAATCACTTGGGGACCGTCGGAGGTGGTTCCTGCGTGAAAAACCATACTGTCAGAAATCCCGTTCAGGCCATAGATGATTTTGCCTTTTTCATACAATTGAGGATAGCCACCCGAAACCATCATTACGGTTGCAACGGACTTTTCATTGAATTGTATGTCTCTTTCGGAAAGGGTTTGAGAGGCTACGCCTTCCAAGAGGTCTAAAAGGTCGGATTTGATTCGTGGGATGACTACTTCCGTTTCTGGGTCACCCATTCGGCAATTGTATTCAATCACATAAGGATCCCCTTTCACATTGATTAAACCGAAAAATATAAATCCTTTATAGTCGATTTTTTCTTTCCCTAATCCTTTAACAGTGGGTATAATGATTTGATTTACAACTTTATCCATGAAAGCAGGCGTAGCGAAAGGCACAGGAGAAACAGCTCCCATTCCGCCGGTGTTTTCACCTAAATCTGCTTCGCCAATCCTTTTGTAATCTTTTGCTTCAGGTAACAATTTGTAGGAAATACCATCGGTTACCACAAAAACGGAAAGCTCAATGCCTTTAAGAAATTGTTCAATCACTACCGTTTTACTTGCATCGCCGAATTTTTCGTCCAACAACATGTGGGTGAGTTCCTGTTCAGCGGCGACCAATTCCTCTACAATAACAACCCCTTTTCCAGCTGCTAAGCCATCAGCTTTGAGTACATAGGGAGGTTTCATGCTTCGCAAAAAATGGATGCCTTCCATCAGAGTGTCCACAGTGAAAGCTCCGTATTTTGCAGTGGGTATGTTATGTCTAAACATGAATTCTTTCGCGAAAGATTTACTGCCTTCTAACTGTGCTCCTAGCTTTGAAGGCCCAATCAATGCACATTTTTGCAAGGAAAGGTCGGTTTTAAAGAAATCAGCAATGCCATTAACCAAAGGTTCTTCAGGGCCAACGACGACCATTTCAATACCATTTTTAAGAACAAAATCTTTGATTTCAGGAAAATTTGAAAGGTTCAGGGAGACGTTTTTTCCATACTGTTTGGTGCCGGCATTGCCAGGGGCGATGAACAATTCATCAAGTATGGAACTTTGGGCTATTTTCCAAGCCAAAGCATTTTCACGACCGCCAGCTCCCAATAATAGTATTTTCATTTCTTAGCAGAAATTAAGTAGCGATTCAAACAGTGCTTTTCCGTCGACATTGCCCAACAAAACATCTGAAGCACGTTCAGGGTGTGGCATCATTCCAAAGACATTTTTCGTGGCATTTGTAACGCCTGCAATGTTTTGAACGGTACCGTTGGGATTGTGCGCTTCGTCAATTTTACCATCGACTCGACAATATTTGAACAAAATTTGATCGTTCGCTTGCATGTTTTCCAAGGTGTCTTCGTCAGCGTAGTAACGACCTTCTCCATGCGCAATCGGAATTTTATACACTTCATTTTTCACCAAGCCTTTGGTTATTGGACTGTTGAGGGTGTTGGGTGTGATGTAAACATTTTTGCAAATAAACTTTTGGTTGGCATTGTGAAGCAAGGCACCCGGAAGCAATCCGCTTTCCGTAAGAATTTGAAAACCATTGCAAATGCCCAAAACATATCCTCCTTTTCCAGCATGCTGGATGACTTCGTTCATAATGGGAGAGAATTTAGCAATGGCACCGGATCGTAAATAATCGCCGTAGGAAAATCCTCCGGGCAATACGACCATGTCAACGCCTTGTAAATCTGTGTCTTTGTGCCAAAGTGAAACCACTTCTTGACCTAAAACATCCTTTAAAACATATACCATGTCCTGGTCACAATTGGATCCAGGAAAAGTTACCACACCAAATTTCATAGTTAAATTTCTTGTGCAAAGTTACTATTTTATGGGTAAGGATGTTCGATTGTGAAAACCTAATGTATCATTTTAAGGCATTTGTATAAAACAAAAAGGGCAAAAACGAATTCGTTTTTGCCCTTTGATGTGAAGTGTAGATCTGTTTAGTCTTCTTTTCTGCTTAAAGCATAAATAACCAAACCGAATCCAATTTTGTTTACAGCATCTGCGATGTTATATACGATGTCCATTGCATGCATGGCAGCTTTAGGATCTGAAACCAATTTGATTCCAAACAATCCACCTGGCGTACCAAGGATGTAACCCAATGGATAGATAGCCCAACCTACGAGTACAAACCAAGCAAGGATTTTTGTTGCTTTCGCAACTTGAGCGCCAGCCGTTTGAGCCAATTTCGCAACTTCTCCAAACCAAATTAAATATGCGATGTAGAAATAGGCTGCTCCGGAAAGAATTCCCCAAAGCACACTGTGAGCGCGGTCGATGGTTTCACCAAAGTAACCTGTTACCAACATCACCAATGAAGCGAAAATTAATTTCCAAAGTAAACCGATTTTAGCACCTGCTTTTTTGGTAATTAAATAAAACTCAACACACATTAATGGCACGGTAAGAATCCAGTCAACATATCTGAAGAATGTTGGTGATTCACCTGTTTCTAGGTTGTACCCTCTCATGTAGTAGTAGTGCACTGCTGCAATGAAGGTAATGAGTCCAGAAACTAAAACGGACGTTCTCCATTTTTGAGGGGTGTTGTTTAACTCAAAAAAGAAGAATACTGAAGCGGCCATCATGGCCATGGTTCCGATAAAAAACGTAAATGCTACGTAATTATCCTGTGCAATTTTTAAATGTTCCATAATAAAATAGATTTAAATTTTCCTACTCGTAAGGCTTTTCGGTTACGCCACATTTAGCATTTCAATTTGTAACTAAATCGTTTTCAAATATATATATTTTTTGTTTAACGTTTTATTGAAATCGTTAAACAGTTTTTTCTTTTTCAAAAAATCCGCCTAAAAATTACTCTGAAAAAGAATACAGAAGGGGGAAAGGACTAAATTTCAAGTTTGTCGTATTTAACAATTAATTAACATTTATTTAATAATAATTGTTCCGAAATTGAGCTACAAAAATTTCAAAATATTATAAATAAGAAAAATATATACGAGTATCGACGTAGCAAAGCGCATTCTTTTTTGAAGCAGAGGAAAGGCAAACAGCAAGCAAAGCGGCATAAGGAATAAATGCATTTTTGGACTCCCGGCGTATAAAAATCCTTCACAAAAAAAGGCCGTGAGAAGTGCAACCAGCGAAAAACCAATCATTTGAAATTTCTTTTTAAGTCGATTGGATGCTGTTTTTATTCGTTCCCTTAGTCCCATCAGTGAGAAAACCCCTGTCACTATGAGTGCACTGAGAACGACGTAATTTGCCAATGTAGATTCAAAAAGAAAGGAATGTCCTTGAGGCCAATAAACTCCCAGTGGCAAATGATAAAACAATCGATACATCACCCCATAGAAAAGTGCAACACCCACACCCAATAGAAACACAATAAAAGACCGTAGGTTCCATGGCCGTCCAATGAGGTACATCGAAGCAAAAAAGGGAAGTCCAATGAGCAAAGGAGGGTAGCATGTGATGGACAGACCGAGGAAAAACGCCCCGTTGAAAATGGCATGGTTGCTACTTTCATTTTGGTTGAGTTTGAAAAATTGGTAAAAAACCATGCTTAGAAATATCAGTCCGATGGACATGCCTTCCAAAAGATAAAAGGAGCTAAAAAACGAGGACAAAACGACAAAAGCAAAGGAAACAACATAAGTGTTTCTTTCTTGGAATTCGTAGGTATTGTAGATAAAATTGAGAAGCACAGCCTGAGCGAAAACCAAGAGTCCACTGAGTCCCTCAAGCCAAAGCAAGGCGTTTGAAGTGATTGGTTTTTCCAGCCTTCCCCACATTCCAAAATCCAAAAATTCAGGAGATGTTCCCGCAAAATGTGCATGGTTAAAAACATGAAATCCAAATATAAGGAGCGGTAAAAGGAAGATTGAATAAGGCCTATTCCCTGCAAACAATTGAATCATACAACGAAGTTACATATTTATAGTGTATTACCTTTTTTGTAAGATTTTTACTTTTTATCCTACCGTATGATTAAAATGATATATTTGTTATCGTTCAAATAAACTAGGCTATGGCACAAGAAAAAACTAGGTTCTCCGATGAGGACTTGATTGAATTTAAGGAATTAATTCACAATAAATTGGCAGAAGCAAAAATCGACTTTGAATTGTTGAAAGGATCTTTGTCGCACAAAGACGACCATGGTACCGACGATACAGGCAGGACTTTTAACATGATGGAAGATGGTTCTGAAACATTGTCTCGAGAAGAGGTGGCTCAACTGGCGGCAAGACAAGAAAAATTTATTCAAAGTTTGCAAGCTGCTTTGGTTCGCATTGAAAATAAAACCTACGGAATTTGCCGTTCCACTGGAAAATTGATTCCCAAAGAAAGATTGCGTTTGGTGCCCCATGCAACCATGGGAATCGATGCTAAGAATGCGCAAAACAAATAAGTGAAAAAACGTATTCTTTTAGTTGCAGGATGTGTTGCGTTGTTGTTGATCTTGGACCAAATCCTCAAGATATACATCAAAACCAATTTTACACCCAATGAGACCAGGTACATCCTTGGAGATTGGTTCGCTTTGCATTACATCGAAAACCAAGGTATGGCTTTCGGTACCACACTGGGCTCGTCCATTTACGGAAAGCTTGCGTTGAGTATTTTTAGGATTGTAGCCATTCTGGGAATTGTTTACTATGTCTTCCTCGAAATCAAAAAAGGAGCGAAAACGTTTTTCCTCATTTCTTTGTCGATGATTTTGGCAGGTGCCACAGGAAACCTAATCGATTCCATGTTTTATGATTTTTGGTTCGCTTTTGACCCTTGTGAAAGTTACAACCAGTTACAAGGTTCTGGTATTAAAGCGGATTGCAATCAATTTGGAATGACCTACCCTGTGGAGGTTCGAAACAAAGGTTTCTTATTTGGCAATGTAGTGGATATGTTTCAGTTTGATGCCTATTGGCCCAAATGGATGCCATTGGTAGGAGGGCAAGCTGTATTTCCTGCCATTTGGAACCTTGCCGATTCCTGCATTTCCGTTGGCGTTGCTTTCATCATTTTGATTCATCGAAAAAGTATTTTTAGCTTTCGCAAAAAGAGCCAAGACGCAGCGAATTAAAAATTCCACTTCATACTTCGATCGTCCAATAGGGCAAAGGAGACCTTCCACGTGCCTGCCGTTTTAGATTTATTGCCATCCGATACACAGCCGTATATTCCGATGCGTAGACGTCTTCTCGATAATTTAAAATTCCTTTCAAGCCCACCAAGCAATTCATAATGTTGGTAGTTGTGTTCCAAAATATACATCGCTCCGCCTCCGAAAACCAATCCAATTCGGGTCTTTTTCATAAATGGAATCTTGTTTAATATGGCTCCGTTGTCATGGTGTACGAAATGCGCTTCATGCACCCAGCTTTTGGTGGGTAAGGTGCTGTCAAGTCCCTGAAAAGAGTAGAGTGGGTTTGAAAACCAAATCGGGTCACTTCGGCGCTGATACCTTAGGTCAGGTTCGCGGACTTGTTTATACGTTAAAAAGGATCCTGTTGCCAAACGGTAACTGGAATTCCCAAGCAAACCCAATTTGAAATTTTGATCGATTGCGAAACTTATGTAATCGTAGTTGATGTCGCTCCCAAACAAAGAAGGCACCCCTTTTTTGTAGGCCACTGAGAAGGTCGGCCAAGCAGAACCCAATACGACCTTGCGATAGGGTTCGCGCATGTATTTTTGTTTTGGCGTGAATGAAAAACCGACGTTTACAATCATGGCTTGGTACGGATCAAAAGCCATTGCGCTGTCGTTGGGAATGAAGCCATCGGTGAGGGTCATAAACTTAAAATTCTGAAGACTCCTGCGCTCTGCAAAATTCATACTGACATCGGCGTAAAAACCATTCAAGATTTCATAATTTACCCCGAGATTCATTTGGGTAGCCTCTATGAAATTGTTCCTGCGGTAAATTTGTGTAATGGCATCATACCCTCTGATTACATCGAAGTCGTGGCTAATCGAAGCGGTAAAATCACCCATATGGAAGGGTGAAAATCTATATTTGGTCCAAATGCTCCCTTTGGGGTCTTGGTTGAAAAAACCGTAGGAAACCCTTGTGAACAGATCAAAAGAGCGTTGGTTTTCCCATTTTTTGAAGTAATAAAAGTTAGGCGCAACGCGCGGTCCCCCGATGCCAAGCGGTTGTACCATGGTAGCCAATGAGCCAATGGTATATTGCAGTCTTTCAGCACGGTTTCGGTGCTCGACTCCGAACCAAAGTACTTTTAACACTGTGATTTTATTGAATATGGCATCCACTGAATCTAAATACGATTGTTTATTGTGTGCTTCCTTAATGCTATCCTTTACAAGAATGAATCGTTTTTCTGCTTCGGTAAGACTGAATGCACGTTTGTTCACCCAATAGCTAGAATCCTTTTCATAGGCTTCCTTTTCCGTAGTGGCTAACTCGTTGCTAAAATATTTGGAAGGAAAATTGGGTTTGAAATTGTAATCCGAAAAAACCGCAATGGTGCTGGCTTTTGAAGTTTCTGATTTGTATTTCACTCCGTAGGTAAGCGTCTGTTTTGTTAAGACACAAATGCTATCCCCCGGGTGCTCAAATTCTTGGTCAATCGTAAAGTTGTCGTAAATCAGAAGGTTTCCTTTGTTCATCGTAAGGGAAAGCTTTTGTACCATCCAAAGACTGTCGATTACATAGATGTATCCTTCAAGCGTGGTGGTGGCTGTATTTCTTGGAATTACCTTTATTTTTGAAATCATCCTTCCATTTTCCTCATACTTTTCCTCAAGTCGATAGCGGTAAGATAAAATACCAGGTACTGAAATTGGGGAGCTTACAGGGGTTTCATGCAAATCATTTAAATACAATAAATTCTCAAAAAAATTAAAGTTGGATTTTACAGTGGTTGTGTAGTATAAGTTGTTGGCGTTGCCATGCAAGTCGTAGGCGTTACGGATTTCTTTAACCTTGTTGGGAGGTGAAAAAGAACGCTCAAGTTGTACTTCTACCAAGTTCATTGAATTGGAAACAGTGTCCTTTGGCACCTCAAAATCGGGTTCGTCAGTTTCCTTGTCCGCTTGTTGGGCACTTTTTTCTTTTACGGGAAACACGAGTTTTTCAGAGGCTTTGATGTAAACATCTACCGTGTGTGGATAATTCCAAGGGTTAAGGGTGTCTCGTTTGTTGACGACTTTCAACATGATTTCCCTACCCGGGTTGGATTTTTTTACAGAGACCACAACGTCCTCCATTTGCTTTACATTGCTTGGAAAAAGTTGAAAGGTTTTTACAACGTCGACGTCGCCCATTCCCAAATAAGATTCTCGGTCCTCGAAACCGGTTGCTTGCATCACTAAATAGTATTCTCCTGGCATCAGGCCCATTTCGAAATAACCAAGTTCATTGGCAACCGTTCGCTGGCTTGGGTCATTTTTCACAAATACCTTCGCGTAAGCAATGGGATTTTGCTTTTCGTCTAAAACGGTTCCCTTCAAAAATCTTTGAGAAAGGACCGGGAAACAAAAGAAGACTAAAAAAACAGGCAACAAAAACCGCATGTAACTAAGACAATTAAAAGGACGAATAGTTACAGTGGATAAGGGGATCATTTTTTATCAGAAGAATTCTGTTCGTTTAAAAAAGATTGGTGTTTTTCAAAACGTTTCACCATGTAGCGTTTCATGACAAACATGAGAAGGGCCATCACTGTAAAAGTATAATACATGGTCCAACGAGCAAACCCTTCGGTAATTCCGTTAAAGGTAACGATGGCGAAGCTTCCAATGGCTGCCAATAGCCAAAAATAAAGCATGATTTTATTGTAAATTTTCATAGTGCTAATTTAGTTCATCTTCTTTTTCCAAAAACACGTGGCCTTGAGGTTTCATGATTTCATAACGACTGAAGTCTTGTTTGGTCTTTAATCCCGTGCCAGTGAAATATCCTTTTGGTGATGTCACAATTACTTTTTCTTCGGTGTAAATGCTGCTGTCTTTTTGGTTCCAAAACAACTTTTCGGTTTTTAAGGTTTGTTTTTTCTTGTGGTTGTATAACCGAACAGAATCACGCACCATTAATTGGTTTGTAGAAAAATTTACCTCTCCATATTTTGAAGTAAGGGTGGAAATGATTTCGCCGGTAGCGGAAAAGAAATTCACTTTTAAACCATCCTTCATTTGCGTAATGTGCGCGGGCTTGTGAAAGGTTTCTGCCAATGTAGAAAACAATTCTACCCTTGCAAAACCAGAGTCGCTGTAGACCATTTGGAAGTTTACAATGGCTTCGTCTGGTGATTTGGAATTGAAGGTTACGCGTTGTACATCTTCTAAATTGTTTTCACATGCCATCAGGGTAAGCGCGATTGTAAAGAAGGCCAGCCATTTCATGCTTAATCCACCTTGCGTTTTCTAAACCATCGTTCAAAGGAAGCTGGAGATACGATGACACCCAATTGGATGGAGAGGTAGTTTTCTTGCAAGCTGCCTGTTTTAAAGGTTCCCCTTTGTCCAAGGTTTACAGAGATGTTGAGGTTTGACAAAGAGGGTGTTGACAAAAGTGGAATGCCTAAGCCCAAACTTACCCCCCTGTCTTGAAAAGGATTATTGAGGTAATCAGCATAGGGTAAGTTACCGTAGTAAGCACCCAATCGATAATGAAACTTATCAAAAAACTGAAGCGTTGATTGGTTTTCAAACAATTTGCTTTCTGGTGAAAATTCAATGCCCACTCCCAAACGATTTGAATATTGTGTCGCACTTAAATTCAAAGAATCCAAGGTATAACCCTCAAATTGATAGTTGACGGTACCTTTCCTTGCATATTGAAAGGAAACCAATAAATTAGGGTGAAGGGTTTTGCTCTTGTGTTTATAGTCTTTCAATTTTATTTCGTGTGTCATCCCGATTGAAAAATTTTGATTTTGGGTCACCTTTCCTTTGTAAGCATCTGAAAAAAGGGTGTCGTAAAGATTGGCGTTGTTAAGGTTGGTTGATGTGTAAAAGGAATGATTGAGGGTGGCGTTAAAAGATTGGGTAGGGAAATAGGTTCCTCCGAGTTTAAGGGTGTAGCGATCCGTAATTCTTTGAGAATAAGCGATGCCCAATTCTACTTTGGGAGATTGTACACGGATGTTATCCAACATGATGCCTCCAGAGGTGGTGGTTCCAAGAATGAGTTGGCTCGTACGTTGGTTTTCAACGGAGCCAAATAAATAAGAGAGGTTTGCGCCGAATCCAAGGTAGGTTGATTTGGTGGCGATGGGCGCATAAGTGACGCCTACGAAAACATCGTTGACATATCCTTTACCTTGATAGGTGTTTTTAATGGAGTCAACGCCTGTGAAAACCTTTTCGCTCATGTAAAATCCCTTGGCAGCATAGGGTTTGATACCGAAGGCCATTCCAAAGTGTCTTTTTATTTTAAAACCTAAGATGAGGTGATTTAACGTACCAACGGGTTTAACCATGCTTTCTGAACCTTGGCTGAAAAACGAGATGCGTTCATTGATTCCAAGTGTTAGCAAGGTATTTCCTGTACTCAAGGTTCCGTAGGTCCCTGGATTTAAATAATTCAGTTGGGTAGAGTCAAAAACAGCGCTGTAGCTATTTCCCAAAGCGGAATAAATACCATGGTTTTGAAGTTGATGGTCGCCAATCCCAAAATACGTGAGGGGGTGCGATACCATTTGTTGGCCGTAGGCAGAAATACTCAGTCCGAAAAGCAGGATGTTAAATAGGTAGACTTTGAATTTTGTATAAAGCATAAATCCCTTTAAGGGTTAAATTTTCGTCCACAAAGATGTTGTTTTTTTGGACCAAATCAAAATAATGGGCATCTCCCCCAGTCATATACACCTGTAAATTCTGATAACGATTGTTAAATTCAGTGATTCTCCATTGGATGGCTGCCTGAATTCCACCCATGACACCGCTTTGCATTGAAGAATGGGTATCGTTTCCAAGCAAGATTGAGAATGATTCCTCTGGCGCAAGTTTCGGGAGCTGGGCTGTGTAATCGTGCAAAGCATTCAGCTGAAGTTGAATGCCAGGCGCAATGGAACCACCAAGATACGTATTGTTTTCATCGATAAAGTCCATTTTAACGCATGTGCCAATGTCAATGACCAGTCGGTTTTGCGTTATTTGGTGCGGATGGCAAAGTGCGGCGATGTTACAGATGCGGTCCATTCCCAGCGTTTTTGGCGAAGCATAGTTTGAATGAAAAGGCAAGTTCCCTTCACGTTGAATGTCGAGGATTGGATTTGGAAGTAGGGAAAGGGCATCGGTCCATTCCGTGTGGGAAACATTGGAAACCACGATGGGGAAACCATGGGTCAGGAGTAATTTTAAGGAATCCGGGTTGTCTGCAAAAGAAATTGAATGCAAAGCGTCATCCATAAAAAGGGCGAGTTTTGCGCGGGTATTGCCGATGTCTAGGGCGTAAATGCTTGGGAAATGGGTCATTTAAGCAAAGGTACAATCTTTAATGAATTCGACATTTATTGCGAAGAATTGAAATTCTATTACTTTGCATTTGCCTAAAATTAAAAAAGATGTAATTTTGCAGTCCACCAAAGCTTGGTACCTTAGCTCAGTTGGTAGAGCAAAGGACTGAAAATCCTTGTGTCCCTGGTTCGATTCCTGGAGGTACCACATCTAAAAAAGTTAAAACCCTGATTAACAACAAGTTAGTCAGGGTTTTTTTATTTAGTGGTAAACATATATCATTTGATTAAATCCTTTTTTAGTGGTGTAGAGCGAGCTCAAGAATCCAAAAAGGTTTATAAACGAAAAGACAAACAAAAATCAAATGAAAGTAATGATGAAGGTTAAAGAGAAAAAAACATTAGTAATTTACTGTGGATTTTTTTCCTATAATTTCGTCCTTTTCATATTCTGATGAGGTTATAAAATGAAAAAACCGACCGAAAAGGTCGGTTTCTCGTCAGTATTAAGAATGTGATTATCTACTAGATGAGTGGCGTCAATTTATCCTTTATTTTATCGTATTCTTCTTGAGCAATTACACCTAACCCTAAGTTCTCTTTTGCCTATTTCAAAGCGTTTCGTGAATGTTCACTAGTTATACCGTTGGAGGTTGAGATGAATGATAAAAAACCAAATGAAAACTTGCACATTAATACAATTATATTTTCTTACTTTCACGAGAATAACTGAATTTATGAGTACAAAAGAACTAAATCCTAAACTGGCACTAAATAAAGCGTTTCTTAAAATCAAACCGAATAGGACCGAAATTGAGATATTCAAATCCAATTTAATTACTCTTCTGGACAAATTAAAAACTGTTGAGGATAGACCAAAGGATGAAAGTGAAGAACACCTTAAAAACGATATTAGAGATTTTCTTCGTGATACTTTTTATAAAGACAGGAACGCTATAAACACTAAGGACAAAAAAGCTCCTGATACCTACTTTTCAGAGATACTTGAACAATGCCATGGAGGAGCATTAAAATATGGCGGAATTTCTTCTCTTGAGGAGTTACATCAAAATTTACAAGCCAATTGTGTTCCCGAATCCATTTTCACAACGTCAATAGATCATTATGATGAATTCTTAAAAGAACGTAGAAAATTAATGGCTGAAAAAATGAGGGAGTATTATTTTGGATTGTAATCATTTTGTTAATTAGCTGATTGAGAGGTGCTGATGAAAAAAAATAAAGAAATTATTTAAAATATGATAGAATTAGGTATAATAATAATTTTTGCATCGTTGAGTTTTTACATATATTTTGTATACATCAAACGATACGTTAAAAACAAGGAGAATAACATTTCCGATGAGTTTTACAGTAATGAACACATATTTGATTCAATTCCTTCTATTTTTCCTACCCTTGGAATATTCTTTACTGCTGTTGGAATTATTTGGGGATTATTTAAGTTTAATGAAAATGACATTAAATCCAGTATTACTGAATTATTAGGCGGAATTAAGTTTTCTTTCATTGCAACCGCTATGGGACTTGCATTGTTATTAATTTTTCAAAAAATTATTGAGCTTAAAAAAAAGAAATTAGAAATTTTAAACTCAAAAAAGAATGCACAATCTGATCGAAAATCAGAAGATTTTTACAAAGAGCTTATTTTAAAATTAGAGGAACTTGGAAAAAATCATTTACAATCGGAGGATCAGGTAGCTTTATTAAAAGACCAAAATGAAAAATTAAATGAGTTATTCAATTTGGTTCAATTATTCAAACTCCAAAACACAAAATTTGACGAAGTGTTCCGTTTAATTGAGGAGCAAAAGCTAATTGATGAAAACATTCTAAAATCATTAGAAGATTTAAAAAATCAACAAGCAGCGAAAAGTGAATTGTTTAACCAAAAAATTAAAGAAATTGAAACTCAATTAAAAGAAGGAAATACATCGTTAAAAGAACTGCAAGTTGAAACAAATTCTATTTTAGCGACCAACCTTAAAGAAGTAAATAATCAAATTACTAGTGGTCTTGGAAAATTGAATGAAGAAGTTTCAATTTCAAATAAAAAAACAATTGAAATTAATGAAGGAATATTAGAATCTAATATTCGAAGTAACGAGCTATTCGAAACAAAATTTGATGAATTCATAATCTTATTGCAAGAGAATAACACTAAAGGGTTGGTTGAAGTTATGAAAACTGCAACAGAAGAATTCAATAAACAAATGTCTGACCTGATAAACAAATTAGTTCAAGAGAATTTTGCTCAATTAAACGAAAGTGTTGAAAATTTAAATAGTTGGCAAAAAGAGAATATTGAGAATATTTCAGCTTTAACCTCACATTTCAAAGAAACAACCGAATTATTCGCTCATTCTTCTTTAGTTCTGAAAGAAGTGGCAGAAAATACCAAACAGTTGGTTTCAGATGATGGAAAGCTTAAGGAAATAATACAGCAATTATCTACAGTACTTATTGATGATGATAAATTTGTTTCTATAACATCAAAATTATCAAACACCATCGATTTAGTTGAGAAATCGACAATACTGTATGAAGAGACATCATCAAAATTGAACCAATGGGTTGTTAACGAATATGAGTTTAAGCAAGGAGTTGAAATTCTAATAACCAAACTCGAAGAATTTAAAGATTTTAACGGTGAATTATGGATTTCCTATCGTAAGGAAATGCAAGAGGCCGTTAATATTATCAAGGATACAACAAGTGCATTTAATGACAACGTGGATAATTTAAATGCAGAGTTTTATGTGAGGTTGTCGAATACCTTGGAAAACTTGGATAGCTACATTGTAACACTAATAGAGCGCGAAAGGGATGAGTAAGAAAGATAGTTTTTGGATTTCCTATGCGGATTTGATGACACTACTAATGATTGTCTTTCTACTGATTGCTCTGTCATATATGGCTTTAGTCACCGATGAACAAGAAAAAGATCAACTAATTTTGTCTGAATATCAAAACACAAAGAAGCAATTATATGATGAATTAAGTGCCAATTTCGATAAAGATTTTAAAAAGTGGAGAATCGAATTAAACAAAGATTTATCTATTCAGTTTACCAATCCTGAGGTTTTATTCCCATCCGGAAAATCAGAACTAACAACAGAATTCAAGAATATCCTTAATGATTTTTTTCCAAAATATATTCGAATTATTACCAAGACAAAGTTTAGAAAAAGTATTTCAGAAATTCGTATTGAAGGGCATACGGATGATATTGCAATAGGTAAAACCAATGATTCTTATATTGACAATATACAGTTATCTCAGGATAGAGCTCGCAATGTACTAGCATATCTACGTTCCCTACCAGTTTATAAAAAGCTTAAGCCATCCGATGAAAAAGTACTTAAGTATTGGTTTACAGCCAACGGGTTATCATATGGAAGAACACTTGATAATAAAAAAGAACTGACTTTTTACTCAAACAAAAATATAAATCGTACGAATTCAAGAAGGGTTGAATTCAAGATATTGACGAGAAGCGAAGAGTTAATCGAAGAGGTTATCAAACAAATAAAGTGAACTAAGTGAGTGACAATAAAATATATGGATTCAAACATTTCGAATCTTATTTGCAAGAGAGAAAATATGTTTTTAAGACACGTCCTGAAACTATTTTAAAAATTGAGAAAAAAGATTTTACTACCGAAGAAAAAAAAGGGAATATATATTATGAAGAAGATGGTATTTATTTACTAATAGATGGCATTAAGCATTTAGGCTACCTTTCAATGAAAGACTATGATATTACTGGACTTAATAAATACCCCAGTTTCCATACTGTTGAGTGCAGTACTATCAAGCAATTCAAACAAAATGGTCTTTTTGATAAAAAATATGATTTTTACAATACTAAAAATGTTGACATTCTGGACAGGCAGACTCAATATGTTCATAAATCAATTGATTTAAAATTATGTACAAATTGTAAAAACCAAACAAAAAATCAGATTTATACAACTACCACTGGATTTCATGAAGAATTAATAAAATACAATCAAAAATTAGTATTAAATGAAGTTAAATTAGACCTTAATAATAGGCCTTTTGACTGGAACAAAATGAGCAAAGAATACAAAAAATATAAAGAATATCAATGTGAATGTTGTTCATTCAATGGATTAAAGCTAAATGCTTTTGAGAAAAGATTCATTGAAGTAGATCATATAATTGCATGGGAATTAAGCAATTTAAATGAAGAAAATTTACAATGCTTGTGCGTATTATGCCACAGTCAAAAAGACCCGGTTCACCAAAAAAACTATTCAAAAGGTGCTAATTTGAAAAAGGTTAAGGAATTTGTCAAAAAATTTAAGAGCGAGTTAATGGAGTGTAATAATCCATATATTATTGATTTTAAATTAAAACATCCTGAATTATAAATTCTAGGAAAATTATAATGATACTTTTCTTCGATACCGAAACAACTGGATTACCCAAAAACTGGAAAGCACCAGTCACAGATTTAGATAATTGGCCTAGATTAGTTCAGTTAGCCTATTTAGTATATGATTTCGATGGGAATTTGATTCTTTCATGCAATGAGATAATAAAACCTAATGGCTTCGCAATTCCCGAAGATGCGTCAAATGTTCATGGCATTACAACTGATATTGCGAATCAAAGAGGTAGTAAAATTGAAGAAGTATTTGAATTGTTCTCCATTCATTTAAAACGAGCAAAAGTTCTAGTTGCTCATAATATGGCTTACGATGAAAAAATCATAGGTTCTGAGATGATTCGTTTGGGAATGGAAAACACCGTTGATTCAAAAGAAAAAATTTGCACAATGGAATCAACAGTCGATTTGTGCAAAATAGATGGACCATATGGATATAAATGGCCAAGACTAGAGGAGTTACATCGGTTTTTGTTTAACCATGATTTCGATGGTGCGCATGATGCATTGGCAGACATTCAAGCCACAGCAAAGTGTTTTTGGGAGTTGAAAAAGAGAGGGGTAATTAACTTATTAGGAATAAATTGGTCGCCAAGCACGAAGAAACGAATTGAAGAATTAGCAAAAAAAATCAATATAGAAAATATTTCTGAGTTTAATGTGCCATTCTTGACATTAGAAAATAACGGCCTAAGTATTTGGAGATTTTTTAATATAAAAAATGAAATTATACATGGAGAAAAAAGAATTAATTATAACGAACTTGATTTTACAAAATTAGGGGAAAGGGAATCTAATATTTGGGAACAGGAATATTGTAATTTCACAAATAACCTACAAGAATTTACTATAAATTATTGGAATGGATGGAATTTAGATGAAAATAAAAATCTTTCATATAAAAATAAGATACGACTTTTTTCAAATGAAATTGAGGCGTGTAATGATAATTTGTTAGGATACTTAGGTACCTACTCTTATGCTATATATAATTCAAAAGAAGAAGACATTTCTAAGCTAATTGCTTTATGTCAACAAGGAGATGAAGACGGGAGACCAGAAGCGCCATATTACCAAACTGTTTTTTATTTAGGTAAAGAAGGAAAAGTATATTTAGAAAATAACCAATTAGTATTCGATCAAGAATCATGTGTGCCTTTCTTGAAAATTGATGCAGAAGGAAATTCTTCGTGGCAATTTTATAATTATGAAAAAGACTTATTCTTTGGTAGGTTATTTGAGGATCATGCAGCACTTGAGACTGAAATAAAATCTATAATGATTAATAAATCAACAGAGTTATGGCAGACTGATTATTACGATGAAGCAAATATTGGAAAAAATAATTGGAATGGTTGGGATATCGATAATGATGGCAATTTATTTTTCCAAAGTAAGTTTCGTGTAAATATTTTTCATTTAAAAATTGATACCGGTTGTTCTGAAACATGGTATCCTCGAATTCTGAACTCAAGTTCCAGCATTAGCAAAACGCTTTTATATTGTTACGATGCAGATCATAAGGGTTTAAATTTTGAAGGATATGTAACAGCATTTTATATTGACAGCCATGGAAAAATGTTTTTTGAAAATAATTTTAATCATCCTGAAGAATTCGACGAATTGGATGCTTGGTATGCAATTGCAGAAATGAACGCAGAAAGTAAAAATTGAATCGCGATATACCATTTTAACGAACAGTAACTTAAATAAAGAAATGATACTTTTCTTCGATACCGAAACAACTGGATTACCCAAAAACTGGAAAGCACCAGTCACAGATTTAGATAATTGGCCTAGATTAGTTCAGTTAGCCTATTTATTATATGATTTCGATGGGAATTTGATTCATTCGTACAATGAGATAATTAAGCCTGATGGTTTTACTATTCCAACTGAGGCTTCAAATGTTCATGGTATTACAACCGAGATAGCAAATCAAAGAGGTAGTGAAATTGAAGAAGTATTAGAATTATTCTACAATCATTTAAAACGAGCAAAATTTATCGTTGCCCATAATATGGCCTATGACGAAAAAATTATTGGTTCAGAGTTTATTCGTTTGGGTTGGGGCAATATTCTTGATTCAAAAGAGAAAATTTGTACAATGATCTCAACTGTAGACCTTTGCAAAATAGATGGTCCATACGGCTATAAATGGCCAAAATTGGAGGAATTACATCGTTTTTTGTTTAACCATGATTTCGATGGTGCGCATGATGCCCTTGCTGATATTCAAGCCACAGCAAAGTGTTTTTGGGAATTGATTCAACAAGAGAATATTATAATTAAAAATAAATCTGTCGAAAGAAATAATATAAACGTAAATAGAAGTGTTGCATTAAAATTTATTGAAGAAAAAAAGGAAAATGGATCTACTGTCAAATCCTCAAATTTTAATGCACTAATTGTTGATTTGAATCCTGTAATCTTTTCAGAGAGCAATAATTTCCGCATCGAAAATCAATATCGACTAGCAAAAATAGAATCAGTTGATTTGAATGGGAACGAATTCACCATGCATAATGCTCATATTTATTTGAACAATTTAAGATATAAAGTAATTAAAGGAAAAATATATCAATTTACGTTAGAGCGTAAACGCGATGAATTTGACTCTCCAATTAGACCTTTTTTAAAACTATCCCAAAAACATTATTTTAATTCAGAGTCTTTATCTCCAAAATCGCAAGGAATAAAAAGAGAAAATAATTTTGAATTCATTCGAAGACAACTTGAAACAGAATATTTTATGTCTTTTTCAAATGAACCGAAAATTCCTGAAACCTTTTATTCAAAATTTCTTCATTATCCATTTTTGAGACCACCCTGCATGTTATGGTTTGATGGATCTATAAATCAACATAATAACCATTTTGGATGTAAGGATATTAAGGATGTACTTAAACGGTCTACTGAAGGATTTGAAATTTTAAATTCAGACATTAAAAATGGATTAGTTAAAAATTATTCTCTCGAAATCAGTTGCAACTATTTTAAAACATTCTTAGAAAAATATTTTCCTAAAATGATTTTTAATAATGTTGGTGAATACCAATGGGAGTCAGGTTATCCAACCTTTTACTTATTACCGAACATATTGTTGTTTGACAAAATATCCAATATTCACATAGCTATAAATATTGATTCACCATATGACTTAGAAAGTAAAAAACCGAAAAAATATGTGAAATATAATGCAGATATCGAAGACTATACTTATGGAGGTGATTTTCAACTTCTTGACTACTACAGAGATGTTAATTTATTGTTTTCAGAAAGTTTCGAAAATCCAAATGAGCGAATGTTTTTTGACAAAAAGCTCTATGAAGAGTTTATGTATCCACCCGCTGATTTTATTTATGGTCCATTTTCAAGTTATACATCTTGGTTCAATATAAAATTCGCCGAACATCAAGTAATTTTGTATCCGGACGAGTGTTGTAAATTCATTCAAGAAGAAATTTGTAGATTAACCAAATTAAAATTGTCTACTTTTAATTTCTCAGAAATAAATACCTTGAAAAAAATAAGCATGTGGTCAGAAAAGGTTGCGACAAATTTAGCTGAAATAAATTTCCGTGAAAAATCGCATAAACTGGTTCCATTATTTTATTCAAAAGACATTGGACGTAGTTATCTAGAATATAAAAACCAATACAGTAATTGGCAATAATTTCTTTGATAATGTAACATTCATAGACTGTTAAACATCTCTATTCACAAATATTTTTATTGAATCAAACTTTAATTATCAACAAAAATTTATCTTTTTAGGTTTGTAGCCTTCCCCATTTTCAAACAACGCATAAATATAATAACTTAATAATTCATTTCATCAACTAATGATTGACCTGTGAATAACCAAGGACTCTGACCGTTCAAAGATTTATGAGGGTGGTTTTTA
>Ga0214921_10000699_pt1 | contig 60459 bp, 53 predicted proteins | sample LL1505_MetaG_FD_177992 | JGI IMG/M metagenome (GOLD analysis project Ga0214921, IMG submission 177992) | Freshwater microbial communities from Lake Lanier, Atlanta, Georgia, United States - LL-1505 | ecosystem: Environmental > Aquatic > Freshwater > Lake | place: USA: Georgia | collected...
AATTTATAATAGATTATTTTTTAATTATAAATTAAAATCATTTGTTATTTCAGAATTAATTATAGGTATATCAGATTCTTTCACAGCACTATCCCAATCTTCTAAAAATTCTTTTGCATTTATTTTATTATGTTCAAATTCGGATATATCTTTATCTTTTAACCACAAGTCTTTAATTTTTAATAATTTAGTTGTTTGTTTTATAGAGTCATCTTTTATATTTTCTAATGTTAAATAGGGTGTAATAAAAATATGGTGATTTACTGAATTAAAATAATCATTATTTTTAATATTTTCTTCATTAATATCTTTAATCCATTTATCTAAATCATTATTCTCTTTTAAATATTTAATTAAATATTCAAATTTTGGAATTAAATTATATGTATATGCTGTTATGTTATTTGAATGATAATTTGTAAGATTACCAAAAAATGAAGTAACCAAATGATATATCTTTTTAATATAATCATAACACATTTTATAATTATATTCTACCGATAAAATTTTAAGATAATCATCTTTTGATGATTCATATAACATAGAATTTTTACTAGTTAATTCACATATTGTTGTATCTGATAAAATATTATACAAATCTTGATAATTATCTTTTGTTCGCAAATAAGGTTTTGTATATATAAATAAACCAATAGTTTCAATATTTGTAAAATCTAATGAATCTAATAATTCATTTTCTATATTTTTAATTAAATTCATTTTATGTTCATTAAATGAACTAAAATTAGGGTTGTTATTTTCTTCAAGTAATTTTACACGTATATCATCTTGATATGATATATTTGTAATATCTATTTTTTCTTTTAATACTAATGCATCTTTAATTAATAAATTTTTAATTAATGATATAACACCATTATAATCTAAATTTAATTTATCATTATCTGTTAAAATATTGGTAATATTTATTGATAATTTAAAATTTCTAATAATTAAAATTTTTGCAACTATAGATGGAATATGAGTATTAATATTTTCAATAGTATTTTTTAACATTTCAAAATTAATTTCAATTTTATCATTAATTAATGTAACTATATGTGATTTATTTTTATGTAATAATTTAAAAATAAAATCAATTCCTATTTCAGACCCAAATTGTATTGTTGTTGGTAAGTGATCATTACCAAAAAAAAATAATAATAAACAAAAATCGTACACAATTAAATAATCATTTTTTAAATTTTTTTCAAAATCTAAATTATTATATTGATTATATAATTTTAAAATACAATTAATCATTCCAGGTCCATCATAATAATTAATATTAAAATCATTATCTCGTGATGTATGTTTTATAATAGATATATTAATATCTTCTCTTTTTAGAAAAAAATAGGTTTGTTGAACTAACATTAAATGAATTAAATCAGAATCTGTTGTATGAATTGCAATATCGCCATATAATTTATTATTTTGAATATATTGAAAAATTTTTAAATCAGACTCGCCATTTATAGAACCAGAATTAACATGTATTTTAATATTTGGAAATTTTTTAATAAAATATAAACTTATTTTTTGTTCAAGAGTTTTAATAATTTGTGATACTGGACTAAATGATTTATCAATACCAAATCTTTTTTCTATCCATCTAAAATAATTATATTTTATTCCATCTTCATTTACATATATATATTTAATTTTACCAAAATATGTATTAAATTTTTGTTTTCTAAGAGTTGATTCATAATAATTTTTTGTGCGACGTCTTCTTTGTTCAATGATTTTAGAATAGGATGGAATACCATCAATAAAAAAACCTATTGATTGAATATTTTTTTTTATATGAAAATCTTCAATAATATTTTCAATATTATTAATTACACAATCGATTATCATTAATTCTAATTTACTTAAACCACTTGATTGTTTAGTACTTATAAAGTTAAATAATTTAGATAATATTTCATCTTCGTTATTACCATCAAAAATAAATTCTATATTTTCACAATGATTCTTCCACCAAGGTAAATCAAATATTTCTTGTAATTTTTCTTCTGTTTTATTATCTGATGTATAACTAAAAGGTAAATTTAAAACAATTTTAACTATATTATTAATTTGTTCTTCTAAAATAAACATTTGATTATAAATTATAAAATTTAAATCAAATAGAACATGATTTCCTAAAAAATTACGTTTAATATCATCAATTATAAAATTATAATTATAATTAAAATTTTTAATTATAAAATTTAATAATCTATCAAAACCCATTATTTACTTATTATAATAAATACTTTTTTTTCTTTTTAATGATTTTTACGCAAATAATTAATTATTTCCCATAAACATTTACAATCAATCTCATTATATTTTTCTATTTCTTTCATTGTAAAATCTTCAACTGGATTTGAATCTTGTTTATTATAAATTTTATATGCTAATAACATAGCATTAAGTCCATTAGCACAACTGTTTGATGTATCCCATATAGTTGATATTAAATTATTTTCATATAATGCTCTAGTAATAGATTTTAATGAATAATTTAATGCACCTTTTACAACAATTGGTTCATTTAAAAAGACTTGATATAAATCTATCATTTTTTTTGGAGGTAATAAGAGATTTCTTTCTCTTGATTTATCATAAGACGTTTTTTCTGCTTGTGACCAGTGAATAAAAATTGGAACCGTTTTATTAGAGTCTTTTAATTTGTTATTAATAAAAGTCCAAAATAAATCTAAAATATCTTTTTCTCCTCGTTTTGTATTTTGTGTAGCTATAAAACTTTTATATTCCCAATTATTATTTTTTTCATTACCAACACCAATCATAAATATTATATTAAAGTCCTCATAATCAACACCAAAATTATCTATACGTATATTTCCAAAATTAGAATTCATTGTTTCATAATCAAGATAAAATTCCATTTCATTTTCTTTACGAGTTCGCCATTCTGGCTCATTACACATAATAGTTTTAGGAAGTACAATATTAATATTTTGACGATTAATTTTTAAAATAGAATCAATACGTTCAGCTATTTTACCATCATTAAAACCTATTGTTTTAGATGTGCAGTTATCATCATTCCATCCAAAAACACCATTTTTAAAAGCTTCTTTTCTATTTTTAATACCACAATAATATACTGATGTAATTTCATAAATTTCTTTTGCTAACGATTTTTTAATTTTTCCATACATACCATCTTTATCATTTTTCATATTAGGATAAAGTTCTTCTTTAGTAGGTAAAGGTAATAATTTCCAATTATGCCCATCAGTTCTAACAGATTGTATCCATTTAATTGCATCGGATAACTTATCTACATAATCTTTATCAAAACTATCATAATCAATTGTTCCTAATTTATTCATAAAATCATGAATATAATAAGTAGTTTTTTTATAACAATAAGAATATTTTTTTCCTAGAATAAATGCCTTTTTAATATTTGTCCCTTGAATACTATTTAATGCATTAGTATAAACAAGTAATTGACCTTTATATGCTGGCATACTATCACTATTTAAAATATGAATTCTATCTGCTGTTAAATTGATTTGAGAATGTTTAATATCAATTATAACATAATGCCATTTTGTATTTAATTTTGGAGAATCACAAGTTTCATTATAAATATTATATCCAACTAATTTATTTAAATAATCATTTCGTACTATTAAATCTGGTGCACCGTAAGTATTATTATCATAATCATGTAAAATACCTTGATATATAATTTCTTTTCCTTCCTTCATTAATTTTATAGTTTTTTCAAATAATTCTTTATTTCTTGATTGATAAGATTCTGCTACTTTTATAATAGGGTGTTTTTGTTTTATTATGTCAATTACTTTTTCTTCAAATTGACATCCTTGATCCATAATAAATTTTGTAAAAGGATCATCTATTACATATTTAACAGTTGATTCTGAATTACCTTTAATAGAAGGTAAATCATAAATTGATTTAATATTATATTCTTTTATCCAATCAATAATAGGATCATTTAAAAAATAATTTCTAGTTGATGAAGCAGAAACCATTAGTTTCCAATCAATATTATCATTTTCTTGTCTTTTTCTTTTATTAGTTATAGCTATTTCTTCAGAGTTAAAATCAACCATTTTAAAATATTCTGGTATTTTTTCTGGTTCATAAATAGTTATATATTCAAAAATATTTCTTTTATCACAAATTTGATTTCTTTTTAAATTATCTAAATAGAAACTAATTTTTGTATAAGATGTTAATTTAAAATAATCTAAAATTTCTTTATTATATTTTTCTGTATATAATTCTTTTGAATTTATAGTTAGATTAATTAGAAATAATTTTGTTTTTTCTTTATTATAATACCATCCAGATGTATTATGTACATTTACTAGGTTTAAAGATGTAAATTTAGAATAAATTTTAAGTAGTTCTTTTATTATTAAATAACTACGAGATTTAAGAATACGATTAGACATTATATATTACTATCTTAAATAATATGTATTTAATTCAATTTATTTAATTTAGTGAGTTTAAGAATATATATTTTATATTATTAATTTAATGGATAAAAATGCTATTTTAGATAATATAGATTCTACACAAGTTCCTACTACTATACCTACTACATCATTAATTGAAACTCAAAAAAATAACGAATCTTTATTACAACAATTATTATCTAATAAATTATATATTTATATAATTATTGGAATTATTATTTTAGCTATTGCTAGTTATTATTTATATATTAAATATTTTTCTAAAAATAAAAAAGAAGAACAACAAGAACTAGAAGAAATAAATGAAAAAAATGAAAGAGACGAAATATTAAAAGAACCAGAAACAAAAAAACATATTATATCATCAGATATTGAATATTATTTATTAGATCATACAGGCAATCCTATTTTCATAAATAAATATTTTAGTAATTTTTTAAATAATTCACGTGAACAATCCGTCTTAATTAATAATAACTTAATTAAACAAAAAAGACCAAAATTAATTCATCCTAATCAAGAAAATTTTTCAGATAATCAAGATAATCAAGATAATCAAGATAACGAAGATATTGAAGATACTAATATTACAAATCAGGATTTAACTCGTGAAGAAATAGAAGAATTAAAAAAACAATTAGAATTAATGCAAAGAAAAAAAAATTCTTCTATTACTGCAGAAAACGATGAAGATAATGAAGAAGGTACATTTTAATATTTTAATTTTTTAATTTTCTAATAATACATTTTGGATCCATTTTAAAAGAGGCTACTCGATTATCTTTTGGAACAATATTAATAACACATTTAGATTTTACACCATATAACGATTCTGTACAACCTTTATGTTCTAGTTTTAATTTATCAGTTTCATTTGGATCAACTAAACAACGCGATCTAAAATATTCATATCTTTCTCTAACTTGTTCATAAGAAAGGTCAGATTCTTTATTTAACATTTTATTTATTGTTTCATGTAAATTATAAACCCAATAAGATAATGTTTCTCTATTTTTCATTGTATCTTTAGTTAAATTATTTGTTTTTAAATTATTATACAAATTTTCTCTACAATATTTACAAGGTAATATATTTACTAAATTTTTATAAAATTTATAATAATGTTTTTTTTGTTCCTTTGTTGGTTCTACTGGATAATTAAAACTAATTGTATGTAGTACATGCCACATAGGTGGTCCCCATACAGAAGTCATCATACCGTCTCCTGATAAAAAATCATTTTTTGTAAATGGTGATTTTTTATTATTTTTTTTATTCATATATTAAATATAGATTTTTTTATTTTATTAACTAAAAAATCCTCCAAATTGTTTTTCTATATCAATTGGTAAATGTAAACATCCATTATTTTTTATATTTAAATTATTTATATTTGATGTTGTTCCAAAATCATTTACTATTTTATAATTATAATAAGTTTTTAATAAATAAATAATATTAGTTGTATGTAATAATCCGGCGTGTATAATAAAAGAAGTTTTTTTTTCATCAATACCTTCATAAATTTTAGCAATAATATACCATTCCATTATATCACTTAATATAAAATTGATTTGATTAAATAATAATTTATTATTATTTACTAAATCTTTAATATATTTATCTAAATAAATTTTATTTTTTTTAATAAGAAGTACAACTATTTTTTTTAAAATTAAAAAATGTTTTCCTATTTTTTTTTTTTTTAAAAACTCTTTTGAATAAATATATGTCAAGTCTTTTTTTATAAAATCTAATTTTAAAGTAAAAAATAAATTTAATAATTCAAAATATTCTTTTAAATTTATATTTGGTGATTCTTCGTCAGATGCAAATTCCCAAGAAAATGGAATTAAAAAAGGTCTTATATCTACTCCATGAATAATATGACTATTTTTAATATATACTTCTTTTAATTTTTGAGTATGAGGAGATGAAGGCCATAATTCTTCTAAATCATATCCTACACGCGGAACTTCTTCAAGAAGAATTCTACTATTAGATTTATTTTTTAACCATTCACTAATAAAAATACCATCTGTTTTACAATAAGGTAAAGTTGAATGATAATCTGCTAATATTAAAATTTTAATATTATTTTTAATTAAAAACGTGTAACCAATACTACCATTTAAATTAATATTTGCCATAATTAATATAATGTATATATTAATTTTTTATAATTTTATTCAGTTTCATCTGAATCTGAATTGTCAGAAATATTTTTATATTCAATTTCGTCAAAATTATTAATTGGAATCATAAGTTGAGAACTTGTATGATAAATCCACCAGATGCGAGTTAATAGCTTACCAAGTAAACGAGAAATAATTGTAATTTTATTATGAAAATAAAAATGTTGAATAGCTTTTACGCGATTTCCAAACTCCATTAGACGTTGATGTAGTATATCTGCTTCTTTTTCTGTTGCACATTTAAAAAGTTTATTATTTTTAATTGAAAACCAAACACGACCGTCAATATTTTTTGCATTTCCAAGTTCCAAGTCTTCTATAATCTTAAAAATTTTAGAAAAAGTTGTTTCTTCAAAAAGATAATATTCGGGAAGAAGATAATCTTTATTATCCGTTTCGTATTTATTAACAAAATATGATAAAAAATGTGCAATATTAATTTGATTATTTTCAATATTTGGGTCTACACATCCAAATGCTTTTGTTAAATAAGGAATAATGTAAGAAATCGAAATAGATTCATTTGATGAATGACGAAGTATCCACATCATATGTAAATGATTAATATCATTATTAATTGCAAAATTCCATCCGTTTTCATAATTAGATTTAATTCCTTCAAGTTGTTCTTTAGTATCTTCATCTAATTCTTTATTTAAACAATGAGTAAATATAAATTCCCAATCTTGAGTATTATTATTCATTTTAGCTAAACGAGAAGCATGTGGTATAGCAAAGTTAAGATTATTACAACCTACAATATTTGGAATAGGACATGTAGATAGTTGTTTAATACGTTTTTGTGAATATCCTGCAAAAATAATATTACCTTTTTTATCTAGACCACGACGCCCAGCACGTCCCACCATTTGATGATAAAGCATTGTATCTAAATCATCTTCAATAAATGAGTCACGATAAATAACTACTGTACGAAAAGGCATAGAAATACCAAATACAAGTGACATGTCACTAAATACTATAGCTAATTGTTTTTTTGTTGCAAGACTTTGAACAAGACGAAGATAAGTATCCGGTAATCCTTTTGCATAAACACCTACTCCACGCCATAGAAGTTTAATTATAAAATGATATTCTTCACTAATACCTGGATAAAATTTTTTAAGTTGGAAAGCCCATTCTTCTACAATACCTTCCGCAAAAAGTTGATCATGATTAAGTGTAAATTCAATAGTTGGTTCTTGTAAAGCAGTTGGTATAAAAGTTTCTTCTGTATTTTTTGAATCAAGAAACTGTTTTTGTTCTTTCTTACTATCACAACTATTATCAGATTTATCTTTTTCTTTGTCATTTTGTTTATCTAAGCGACGAAATTTCTTTTGTTCTTTTAACCGTTGAGTATAAAGACGTGGGAATTGTTTATTTTCAAGCTCTTCAATTGTTTTAGCAAATTGGCGAACCATACGAAGACATGCAAATGTATTCTTTTGAAAAATAATTGCTGGAGTTTTATCTTCTGCTTTTAGAAGAAAGGCTAATTTAACAAGATCAACTGTTTCTTCAGAATATGATATATTTTTAAATTTGTCAAGTATAGTTGTTAATTTTTCTTTATCATAATTGTCAACTAAATATTTAATAAGCTCGTTGAAAAATTTATCTACTTTTGATAATTCAATACGCTCTTTAGAATCAAAATATTCTTTATGATTTAATTTTTCTAGATCACCAAATACAATACACATATTTTGATATAATGCCCAAGTATCAAGTGGTGTTGGTTGTATATTTTTTTTTAAAATAGAACCATCCACAAAGTTTTCAATTTCAACTAGTGATAAAGGATGAATAATTTCCAGTTTGTTAGTATCTGATTTATAATAATAACGTTGAAGATTGAAAAAACGTTTATCACAAATAATTGAAGTAACGTTACGATTAATATTAAGAGATTGAAACCATGATGTTAATTCTCCAATATTACCAATAGTAGCAGACAATGATAAAAAAGGAATATCCTTATAAATTTTAGCAATAATTTCCATTGAACTACCTTCTGGCATTGCTATAGTATGAATTTCATCAAAAATAATCCATTCAAATTGAATATTAATAAGTGGTAAAAAATCTACAATAGAATCAGCTGTTCCAACAATACATTGCGAAATGTTGATTAATTCTACTAGTAAATCACGTTTAGGAATAGTTTGATAAGTTTTTGTTATAATAGGAATATTTTTATTAAGAATTTTACCAATATAAGATGATAATTGCCATGCAAGTGCGTCAGTTGGAACAACAATCATTGTTTTTCCTTTAGTTGCTACATATCCACAAAGAACTGTTTTACCAGCTGAAGTTGGAGCAGAAACAACTATTGATTTATTTTCATCAATATAATTTATTACTTGAACTTGCCAATCATCAAACTTTTGAAATCCTTTAGCATTTAAAGGTGGCATTTGATCGGAAAATTTTTCAAATTGAATTTTTATTAAATCACATTTTTCTACTATTTCTCTCATAATAGTAAGACTTTTTGCAAAATCTTTTTCAATATCGGGTGTTATTTTAAATTGATTTTCACAAAGACGAAGATAAATGTTACAGATTAAATCGTTATTATTTTTATTAATTTGATATTCTAATGTTAATAATAGTAATCGTGTACGACCTTCATCTGTTTGAGGTTTTGCATTAAGACCAAATTTTTCTAATTCTTTAATATCTTTAATTTTTTGTTGTTCTTTTTTATTCAAATAATTTATAATAATAAAATTATCTGATTTATTTAAAGTTTCGCCATTAATTTTTCGTTGATATAATAGTTCTTCTTTTTTTGGTTGAGGATTAATATATGAATGAATCATTTTTGGGTCAAATACATTTTCAGGACATAACTTAACTTTAATATTTTCTTCTTCATTATTATTATTATTTTTTTTTTTTTGTAAAAAGTTATATTCCCAATCTCCTTTTTCATTATTCTTTGTTTCGTTATTCTTTTTTTCAGTATTCTTTTTTGTAAACTTAGGTGCCATTTTAATATATATATATTAAATATATAATAAATAAATAAATTTTTTTCAATTTTTATTTTAAATTATTGCTTTTTGACATAAAAATGCACGAAGAGATAGATTGATATGACCATTATATTTTTTAAGAAATTGTAAAATTACTTGATCATTTTCAGTAATTCCAAGAGATTTAATATACTCAAGTTCAACTGAATAATCTTTTTCTTCATCTATAGTTGGAATCATCATATTAGTAATATCACCATGTAATATAAATTTTAGAAAAGTTTTAAATAATTCGGGTTCGTTGAAATAAATTTTTACTAACTGTTTAAAATTAGGATTTTCAAATAATTGTAAAGTTTTAATATTATTAGAATTAATTATATCTTGTGAAAGTTCTGGAATTTTTTCTTCTATTTTATCAGCTTCAGTATCATCAATATTATGTTTTGAAAAAATTTCAATTAAATTATCATTAATATCTTTTTTTGAAGTAAAAATAAATACAATCAAATTATAATTATCTAATACTTGATAAAATTTAGAATCATTAGTAAGAGGTTCACGTTCTATAATAACTTTAATATGTTCAAAATTTTCAGGTAGTATACCATAGTTTTTAAATATAGTTATAATTGAAGAAAGCCTAACTATTCCAGTTATATCATATTTAATTTCGAGTGGTTTTGATTTTATATTTCCAATAAGCTTAAATGTAATCGGCATTTACTAATAAAATACATTAAAAAATTATTAAATTATCAATTTTTATTATAAAAATATTGATAGTTTTAAACTTTAAACTTTAATTATTATATTATAATGAATACCATTAAAGGTTTTAATAATATTGGTAATACATGTTATTTAAATTCTGGTTTACAATTATTAATTCAAAATCCTGCCTTTTGTAAAATAATTTTACAAAATTGTAATAAATCTGAAAATTTACAAATTATGAGTAATTTTATTAAAGAATATTATGCAACAACTGATTATGATGTTATTACACCTAATAAAATTAGAGAAATAGTTGGAAACAATAATAAAATTTTTTATAAAAATGAACAACAAGATGTTGCCGAATTTATAATATATTTAATGGATATTCTTGATACTGATCTTAAAAGAAATTTAAATCCACTTTTTGATATTACATCAGAAACAACTATTAAATGTAAACTTTTAAAATGTCTAAAAACAAGTGTAACTATACATAAAAATCCATTTTTAATTTTACCAATTACAGATGAATGTTTAACTTTAGACGATTGTTATCGTCAATTTAAAGTACATGAAAAATTAGAAGGTGATGAAATGTATTTTTGTCAAAATTGTAGAGAAAAAAGAATTGCATCAAAACGTGTACATGTTATTGAATGGAGTAATAATTTAATTATTTGGTTAAAACGTTTTGAAAATAATAAAGAAAGAGTTTTTAAAAATAATAAAGAAATAGAAATTCCAATTGATTGGAGACACGATTTTACAATTAAAGGAGCTATAATTCATATAGGTCAAATTAATGGAGGACATTATGTATATATGAGCAGAAATTTAGCAACTAATAATTGGTTAATGTGTGATGATTCATCAGTAACAGATATTCCTAAAGAAAAAGTTCAAAGTTATTTAAATAGGGCATATATATTTAATTATTTAAAAAAATAATCTAAATTTATTTATATGTCTAACCAAATATACTATGATAAATATACTAAATATAAACTTAAATATGATAATTTAAAAATGCAATTAAACAATCAAAAAGGTGGTGCTAATTGTCTACAACCTCAATTAATGCCACCACTATTTACAATGATGTATCAATATATGAAAAATAAAAATATAAAATATTTAACTGATGCTGATATAAGTGAATTTTTAGAAACAAAATTTACAGACGGAAAACCAAATTACGTTGAGTTGTGTTCTAAATTATTTAATGATACAACATACTATAAAATAGAAAAAATACATGATAGAATTTATCCTATAGAATGTAAAATTACAAATGAAACAGATAAAAATAGGCTATTATTTATAAATTTTAAATCATCTGAAATATTAAATAAAGACCATCGTGAAAAGTTTTTTAAAATAATAACAGAAACATCACCAGACTATATATGTTTAACTGAAGCATTGGTTCCTAGTTATTTTGTTAAACCAATAACCCCTCTTGATACAAAAGACGAAGGCACTTCTAATACAAAACATAAAAATGTTCACTTTACATTAAATAAACTTATAAATGATATAGTTGAACACCCAATGAAAGAAGGTTTTCAAAATATGCCAAATGGTTCTGAACACTCAATGAAAAAAAGTTATACACTATTCGCAGAAACAAAAAAAAAAGCATATAAGAATATTGAATCTGACCAAAGAAAACTTATACAAGATGATGAGGATGTTATTATAGATAAAGATGGAAATGTAACTCTTAATAATGTCTGGATTAAATTTTTTGTTAATAATGGATACAATTATTTAAGCTTTGGTAATCCATCATTTTGTCCTTATGGTGAAAATTGGGGAAATTGTATAATTTCAAAAAAAGAACCTATAACTAGTAATATATTTCAAATGGAATCAATAAAAATACATAATAATCCTAACTCTAATTTAGTAAAAAAGGAACTAGTATTTTTAGGAACTTCAGAATCAAGATGTATGGTACATATTACTATGGATGAATATGGAGAACAACATCATATTATATGTACTCATTTAGAAGATAGTGAAACACTTGTAAGAGAAAACCAAGTTGATGAAATTATTAAATATATAAGTGATAAACACTTACAAGGAAAAATTACTCTTGTAGGAGATTTAAATGCTATTAATAGTTCTGCATATACCAAATCAGAACTGATGTTACTAAATAAATTAAGTATAACTGGTACTCTTCCAACTGATGCAGTAAAAAAATTTAATAAATTTTTTGAAGATTTTTACCCAGAAGTCACATTAATAAATAGAAAACAAAAATATGAATCAGCATTTCAAAAATGCGTGTCACATGGTTATAGTAATACATATACTGATTCGTTATTAATTTTTACAGATGCTACTACATTTGATCATCAACCTTTATTATTACTTAAAGGCTCTAATAACGAACCTGAATCAAAGTAGATAAGTAAATTTAAAAGATAGTACCTTAATTATTAAAGAAAAAACTTTAATATTATCTAAATAGTGCGTATATATTTAATTATATTAAAAAACAATAATATAATTAAATAATTTAATAAAATAATCTAAAAAATAATCTAGTATATATATATGTCTAGTGATTTATATTATCAAAAATACATTAAATATAAAACAAAATACAATAATTTAAAAATACAACTAAACAAACAAAAAGGAGGAGGTAATCAAAATACTGATATTTTTTTCTTTAAAGCTAATTGGTGTACACATTGTAAAAATTTTTCACCAACATGGGATGCATTAGAAAAAGACTTGGGTTCCAAATATACTTTTAATACTGTAGATGTAGAGGATAAAAATAATACAGCTTTACTTCAAAAATATGAAAAATATATTCAAGGATATCCAACAATTATGAAAAAGACAGGAGATACAATTAGTTTATTTAATGGAGAAAGAAATGTACATAATGTAAGAGAATTTATAACCGAATGAATTTAATATAATGACAGAATATAAAAAAATTTAAAAAAAGGATATTATAAAAAATATATTAAATATAAGACTAAATACTTAAATTTTTTAATTTGAAAAAACTTCAATAAAATCGTTTGAATCTGATGATATATTTAAATTATCAAAATCAATTTTAATTATTTCTAATTTTTTTTTTTGTTTTGTTTTTCTTTTTGGTTGTTTAGTTAATTCAATATTATTTGATAATAATGATAAATTTTTAATATTATTATAAATAATATCATTTTCTATATTATTTTTTAATAAATCTATTGATTCTAAATCAGAAAAAAGTTTATTATTATTTTCTTTAATATCATTTATTTTAATAATATTAATTTTATATAAATTATTTTTTATTTCTTTCATTTTTTTCTTTTTTGAAGTTTCTATTTCTTTTAAAATTTTCTTTTTATCTTTTAAAAACCAATTATTTTTTTGTTTTTTAAGTAATGTTATTTCTGATATTGTTGATAATTCTAAAATATTTTTAAATGAATTATCTGTAATCATTTTATCAATAATTGGTTTATTAATTTCTTTATAAAAATCAATAATTCTTATATTAAAATCATTATTTTCCATTTAACTTATTTAAGATAATATTTAATTAATATTTAATTTGTAAACGCTCTAAACATTTTAATACTTATTTGTATCAGAAAATATACCTAAATCTTTAAGATTTGAAATAATATTATCATATTTTGATTTTTGAACTGATTGTTCTTGGACCGTTTTCTTAATATAAGATTCTGAATTTTTTTTTAGTTCATCAAAATTTTCAATATGTTTATCAATAATTAAATTATCAGGTAAGCATTTTAATTTTTGTGGTTTTAAATCATAATCTTGTTTACTTCTTTCATCTTCTTTTTGTTTAATAATTTTTTTCATAGTATTAGTATCAATAGATTCGTCAATATCAAGTTTTAAATCATTACTGTTTTTAATTTTATTAGGAACATCGTTAGTAATTCCATTATAAATAATTTTACTTTCTATAAATTCAGTTTTTTTACGTTCTGATGTTTTTTTACTTAAATTGTTAATTACATCTGGGTTAAATTTATCTTTTTTATTTTTAAAAAAAATATTATTTTCCATTAAACAACATTATATTTAAAAATAAAAATTAAACGAATATAAATATAAATATAAAAATAAATATATATTATGATAATGAATTTTGAAGATAGAATTAAATATTATTTGGGTAATTTATATAATATATTTATAAAAAATCAACAGATAGAATATAAAGATATATTTAATGAAAAAGAAACAATATCATATAATAAAATTCAATTAATAAATAATGATATATTATTTCATGATAATTACGATAATCAAATAAGATATTATGTAAATGATTTACGTAAATATTTTAATAATAATGAAATAAAAAATTTTAATATTTATATTGCATTTGGAGATATTAATGTTAAAATGAAAAAATATTGTTTTACAAAATCACGACCAATAGATTTAATAAATAATTTTAATATATTATTAAACTTAAATACTTCAAGACATTGGGAAGGTTTAGAGGATGTAACAAATTTTGATATACCTTTTGATAAAAAAAATAATAAAATTATATGGAGAGGAACTACAACAGGTAATAAACGAGTAAAATTTGTAGAAAAATATCAAAATCATCAAAATGAGGATATTGATATAAAATTTAGTAATTTATGTCAAAATGTTATTGATAATAATTATATATTAAGTATATTATCAATTAAAGAACAATTACAATCAAAATTTTTAATTTCAATTGAAGGAAATGATGTTGCAACAAATTTAAAATGGATTTTATATTCTAATTCTGTAGTGATAATGCCAAAACCAACAATATGTAGTTGGATAATGGAAGATAAATTAATATCAGGCACTCATTATATAGAAATTAAAAGTGATTATAGTGATTTAGAAGAAAAATATAAATGGTGTTTAAATAATTTAGAAGAATGTAAAAAAGTAGCTGAAGCTGGTAAAAAATATATTGAACAATTTTTAAATCAAGAAAATGAAAAAAAAATAACAAATAAAATTATTGAAATATATTGTAAAACTATAAAAATAAAATATGATTAATTTGATATAGAGAAAAAAGAAATATTTTAATAATGGACTTTTATGAAATTTTAGAATTAAAACCAAATGCATCAGAACAAGATATAAAAAAAGCATATTATACATTATCAAAAAAATATCATCCTGATAAATGTAAAAATGAAAATGCTACTTCAAAATTTCAACAAATAAATACAGCTTATCAAATATTAATGGATGATAAGATAAGAGAAAAATATTTAAAAATGGATAATATAGAAAAAACAAATTTTCAGAAAATTTTAGAAAATATATTTTTAAATAAATTAAAAGTAGATGAATTAAAAAATGTAGGTATTAGTTTATCAAAAAAAGATTGGGAATATTTACAATCTAATTTTACTTCTGTTATGAATTCAATTAATTTTAAGGAATTATTTAATTTATTTTTAAATGGTGATATTCCAGATAAAAAAATAAATAAATGTATTAATTGTTCAGATTCTGATAATAATTGTTGGGATGAAACACAAGCAGAATATTATTATGATTTACCAATTAATTTTTTACGACATAATAAATTAGATATTAAATTAAATATTAATATTTCACTAAATGAAATCTTAGAAAAAAATAAAAAAAAAATTAAAATAAAAAGAAAGTTTGAAGATGAAGAATCAAAAACTATTTTTATATTTTCAATAAATAAACCATTTATAATTTTTAATCACGGTGGTGATATGGATGATGGAGACTATGGGAATTTAATTATTCAATTAAATTTGCCAAATAATTTTATATGGAAAGAAAATATAATTGTTTATAATTATCCGATAACATTATACCAAATGGTATATGGTTTAGATATAAATGTTGATGTTGGAAAAAAAATAGAATATAAAAATTGGGTACCAAGTAGAGATGGATTTTTTATAAATGTTGATAATATAAATATAAAAAATCATTATTTTGGAATTAAATTAAGTTTAGACTTTGAACATTCTGAAGAAAAAGAAGAAGTTCTTAAAATTATGTTTAACTAAAATTAAAATTTTTTTCTAATTATAAATAAATGGATGACTTTTCAAATGAATATTTACCGTATTTTAATCAAAGAAGAGATAGAAATATTAAATTTGATTTTATAAAAAAAGAAAAAAGAAAAATTAAATTAGAAAAAATAAATTATAAACTACAATTATATGAAATTCCAAAAAATAAAATAGAAAAATTAATTAATTCACAATGGGTTTATCATGATGTTATTAATAATTTAGAATCATTAGATATAAATTATAAAATAATATGGTATTATAAAACAACACATACTATTTATTTAAAATGTAGAAAAGAAAAATATATTGGTTTTAGTAAAAGAATTAATATTTTATTAAATATAATAAATTATTTATATGATTTAAAAAAATATAAAGAAGATAAACCAATTAATATGTATTTATTATTATCACCTCTTAAAAAAAATTTTGATATTGATACAGAAATTGGACCTAAAAATATAAATAGTGGTTATACTGATTTTAAAAGAAATATTATATTAATATGGAGAGAAGAAGAATTTGAAAAAGTAATTTTTCACGAATTAATACATTTTCTAGATCTAGATAATAGAGGTATACTTTTTGATGATAGAGGTTTACCTCATAAAATAAATGATTTTAAAAGTTATTATGAAGCTATTACCGATTTTTGGGGAATAATTTATCATTTAATATATATTTCATTAATAACAAATCGTTCTATTAATAGTTTATTACAATTAGAATTTAAATTTATAGAAAATCAAGCAAATTTAATGAATGATTTTTTTAATTTAAATGATTGGAATTATAAAAAAGAAATAAATCAACAAAGTCCAGCATTTAGTTATTTTATTGTAAAATATTTGATATTTAATAAAATATTAAAATATAATGATATTACATTATTAGATAATCCATATGAATTAATAAAAAATATTTTATCTGAAAAATTTAAAACAAATGAATTTATTAAATTACCACCGCGTATGACATTAATTCAATTATAAATAATTTAAGATTTTGGAAAAGCTTCATCATAAATTTCTTTAAGAAATGTTTGAATTTGTTTAAAATTTAATTCATAATCTTTATCTTTACCAAAAAATTTAGCTGTATTTTTATCAAAAATTATATTTTGACCAGTTGTTAAATTATCATTTTTAAATTTAGTGTAGAGTAAGTGTACAACTTTTGGACGAGACATTTGTGTTTCGTCATCAAGATCAAGATATTTAATTAGTTTAGGAGGAACAGGTCCTTCCTTATTAAAACCACTGGAACTAGTTACTTTACGTTTAGGTTTTTTAGAACTAAATTTAATTCCTTCTTCTATAGATTTAATTAAAAGTGGATTAATACGTAATAATTGTTTTATAATGTCACTACGAGCTTTTTCTATTTTATGTAAATTTTCTTGAAGAAGTTTATATTCATTTTCATTTTTTTTTAAATCTGATGTTAATTGTGTAATTTCAATAATATTTTCTTTCCACATTTTTTTAACTTTTTTTTCTTTTACTGATTTTTTAGATTCTTCATTTTCTGATTCTTCTGATTCTTCATCTTCTGATTCTTCATCTTCTGATTCTTCATCTTCTGATTCTTTATCTTCTGATTCATCAGATTCTTTGATTTCTGGTTCTTTGATTTCAGGTTCTTTGATTTTTGATTCTTCTGATTTTTCAGGTTCTTTAGTTTTTGATGCTTTAGTTTTTACTTCTTTGTTAATAGTAATAGTATTATCATTCTTTTTAGGAGCCATTAAATGTATAAAATATATAAATAAAAACTAATTTTATCAATTTTTTTTTGAATAATATAGTTTTATTATTCAAAAGAAACAATAATTTTAACATTCTTTTTTTCAATATTTGTTGGCATTAATATCATTTTTTTAAATGGTTCATAAATTATTTTTTCTTTATTTTTTAATTGTTTTGATATTTTTATATATTTTTTTTCAGACTTATATTTTTTATTCATATCATTAAAAATTTCTTCTTTATTTTCTAAAACATAATCATAAATTTTTTTTGAAATAAACCATTTGAAAAAATTTAATTGTCCTATAGTTGTTATAATACAAGTATCTTTCATGAAAAAAGGAATTCGAACACCTCTACTAAATGGATCAAAATGAGTTTTTTGTAAATGTTTTAATTGATTTTTATAATCATAATAAATATTTATAACATTTTCTTTTTCATTATCAATTAATTTAAAATTACATTTATTATATTTAGAATATTTAGTTACAAAATGATCAATTAATCTAATGGATACTTGAGATTCTCCTAATACTAAATTAATAAATTTTTGCGCATTTTCATTATTATTATAAAATTCTTCATTACCTTTTAATTTTAAAACTTCTTGTGATGAAAGTTGAATTATTTTAAACATTTCTGTATTTTTTTTACGTGCTTCCGACATATTAGCATCTAACAAATTATTACAATTCATTTATATTTATTTAATGTAATAATTTCTTTATATTGATTTTTATATAATATTATATTAAAATTATTTTAATTTATCTCGTTCTAAAATTGATGCTAAAGTAATACTATTTTTTAAATTATCATTTTCTTTTTTATTTTTTATAGACTCGTCGGAATCTGATAATTCTTTTAAAGATTCTTCATTAGATTCAGATGAACATTCTTCAGAATTTAATAATTTTAAAGATTTTTCATCACTATCTTCTGAACTTTCAGTAGAATTAGATAATTTTTTTAAAAATTTGTCTTCATTATCTGTAGAATTTTCAGTAGAATCAGATAATTTTTTTAAAGATTTTTCACTATCTGTTGAAGTTTCAGTAGAATCTGATAATTTTTTAAGATCTTGTATTTCTTCATCTGAATCTGATAATTTTTTAAGATCTTGTATTTCTTCATCTGAATCTAATAATTTTTTAGGAGATTTTTCTTTATCTGAATCTGATAATTTTTTATGAGCTTTTTCTTCAGTATCTGATAAATTTTTAATAAGATTTGATATTTTTTTTTCCGAAGAAGTAGTACTAAAATTAGATTTTGACAATTCATTTAACTGGTTAATTTTATAATTAATTTGACTTGATGTTTGTTTTTCATTAGATTTATTATTTGATTGTTTTAAAAATAAATTATTTATATCACTATCTGGAATTTCTTCATTAGAGTCAGAGTCTTCAAGAAAATTATAATTTGATGTAATTTCTTTATTTTTAAATGAAAAAGCATGTGGTCTTATAAATAAATAAAATGTTTTATTATCGTGATTAATTATAATAGAATGAATTTCTAATAATATTTTAACCCACCAATCTTTTTGAATATCGTTAATATTAATTTGTTTATTATTTTCTAATAATATAGATTCAAATTTAATTGTTTTTATTATTTTTAATTTTATACTTCCTTTTTTATATTTTTCTGAATCTTTAACAATTGTTTTAAAAAAATATGACATATTATTTTCATTAAACCATAGTTTTACATTATTATTTGCATCTTCACTAATTTTAGAATCAATATTTTTTAAAAAATCAATTAAACTATTTTGTTTATTTTTTTCTTGAGTTATTAAAGGAATCTCTAATTCATAATAGTCATCTGTAATTTTTATTGGTAAATTATCATTTAATAAAGTAGGACATTGAAAAACTAATGGTTTATTTTCATAATCAATATAAATTTGTTTTTTATAATCCAAATTTTTAATTTTAAAATAGTTTATTTTATTTAAATTAATTTCTTGTAATCGTAATACTCTAGGTATCATATTAAAAATATATAATATATTTTTATAAATAAATACGCATAAATTAATATTTATAATTTAATTTTTAGATTTGTTACCACGTCCAGTAGTTTTAGGTACCGGTTTTTTAATTGGTGGTGGTGGTTTTTCTTCATCGCTTTCTTCTTCATCACTTGAATCAACTTGTGCTACTTTTTTGATACTTTTAGGTTTTTCTTCTTCATCACTGTCATCATCATCAGATTCAACTTGTGCTACTTTTTTAACATTTTTAGGCTTTTCTTCTTCATCGCTGTCATTATCATCAGATTCAACTTGTGCTACTTTTTTGACATTTTTAGGCTTTTCTTCTTCATCACTTTCGTCATCATCTGATTCAATTTGTGCTACTTTTTTGACAGGTTTAGGTTTTTCTTCACTGTCATCAGATTGAACTGGTGTTACTTTTTTAGAAGATTTTGGTTTTTCATCACTTTCATCAGATTCAACTTGTTTTACTTTTTTAACAGGAATAGATGGTACATTATTTGTTTCTTCATCACTGTCAAGAAAAGCATCAGAATTCATATAATCTTTATACAATGAATTACTTTTAGTAGGAGCTTCTACTTCTGCTTTAATAATTTTAAAAGTAACACCCCATGTAGGATCTTTCTTAGTAATAGGTTGTGCCCAAAATTTTACAAATCGAATAATTGGACGGAAATTACAATTCCAGCAAACAATACGTGCAAAATCATCAATAGATGTAATATCTTGTATTTCTTGACGAATACGTTTGTTATCAATTATTTCAGAACGATATAATTTGGTTTTAATTTCTCCAGAAGTATAATCAGTATCAATTTTTAATTTGATATAAGGATATTTAGGAATAGTAGATTGTTTAGATGCTTTTTTCTTAGAATCATTATCATCTTCATCTTCATTTATTACAGGTTTGCGGAAAATAGGTTGATAAGTATATTTTTCATACTTTTTTAACATTTTTGAACAAAATTCTTTAGATGAAAATAATTCATCAAACTTAATAAACATTTTGATAAGATCTGCTGATTCGGGAATAGACTCATTTAGAGGAATTTTAACAAATGCACGGTCGGAATCATTTTTAAAGTATTCGCCCATTCTAGGTACACCATAGTTTTCCATACGAATCCAAGGAGCTTGGATTATAAGTGGTTGGTCACTACCAAATTTTGGATGATTATATTTCATGTATGCGATTTTTTGGCCTTTTGAACGATCGTTTTCTTGAAATTCAGTAGACGACATTCTATTTTCTTCAACATCAGTATATTTAATAGTAAAATCTTTAATAGTATTAATAGACATTAACATATAAAAAGTTAATATCAATATATAAATAAATCAATTTTTTATAATTAGTTGTAAATGAGTCACATGTAATGGTTTTTGATGATAATCAAAATGTTCATATGGTGGTTTATTATTATCGATTAAATAATTATAATTGATAAAATTAACAATTTTATCAATTTTCGCTGGATTTGAAAATATTTGAAATAAAATTAAACCATCGTTATCTAGATTAACAATTGATGATTTATTATTATTATTACATTTAATATAAATAGCTTCTTTTATATCATTAATAGAATATAGTTTATCAGGAATAGATAACCAATTTAAAAGTTCTATTGAATATTTATTTTTTTTATTCATTTTAGAAAGCATATAATATTAAAAATAATATATAAAATTATTTTTAAACAATTTTTTATTAAAAACACATCACTCTAAATGGTTTAAAGACTATAATTAAAATATAAATATGGATAGCAAAAAAAGTTTTGAAGGTTTAAACCTAAACGAAAATTTAATTAAAGGAATATATTTATATGGTTTTACACAACCATCACCAATTCAAATTAAAGGTATTGAATCAATTAATACTGGAAAAGATTGTTTATTACAATCTCAATCAGGAACTGGAAAAACAGCAACTTATTTATTAGGTGTATTAAATCAGATTGAAATAAATTCTAAAAATCAATGTATTATCTTAACACCAACAAGAGAATTAGCCGAACAAGTTTATGATGTAGCTATTAAATTAGCTAAAATGACAGAAATTACTATTCAAAAATCGGTAGGAGGAACTAATATTAAAGATTCAAAAGATGATTTAAAAATTGCTAATTTAGTTATTGGTACATTAGGTCGAATTCATCACATGATTACTGATAAAATAATTTCTATTCATTCATTAAAAATATTAGTATTAGATGAAGCAGATGAAATGCTAACAGATGGAATTACAGATAAATTAAATTTTATTTTTGAAAAAATACCATCTGGAATACAATCTATTTTAATTTCGGCCACATTAAATACAAATGTTTTTACAGTAAGTAAAAAATTATTAATTGACCCTATTAAAATTCTTCTTAAAAATTCAGAAGTCGCAGTAGACTTAATTAGTCAATTTTATGTTGAAATTGATACAGAAGATTTAAAATTTGATACTATTATGGACTTGTATAGTATTGCATCAACATCACAAACTATTATATTTTGTAATACTATTAGAAAAGTTGATTGGTTAAAAGAAAATTTAGAAAAAAATAACTTTACAATAACTTGCATACATAGTAAAATGAATCAAAACGAAAGAGATAGTATTGTTAAAGAATTTAGAGAAGGAAAAACTCGTTTATTATTAACAACTGATTTACTTGCCAGAGGTATAGATATTCCTGATGTTAATTTAGTAATAAATTATGACTTACCACCAAATAAAGAAACATATATTCATAGAATTGGTCGGTGTGGTAGATTTGGTAAAAAAGGTGTTTCAATTTCATTAGTAAAAATAGACGACCAATGTGATATTAAAAACTTACAAAGAATGAAACAAATTTATAATATTGATATTAAAGAAATGCCCAATGATATAGAAAAATATTTATAAGTTAAAATAATATATATATATATATATATATATATGGGTAAAAATAATTTAAAAATTAAAAATGTAGATACTATTTCAAATACTACGTCTAGTTTAATGCCACAAAAAGGAGGCTACTTAGATATTACGTCTATCTTTATGCCACAAAAAGGAGGCTATTTAAATAATAAAAATGAAGATATTAATCACTTAATTTCAATGTTATCAGCTACTAGTGAGAGTAATTACACTACTAATTCTACCAATACAGAAGAAATAAAAAATAAATTATCAAATATATTACAAGATGGAGGTGGAAAAAAAGATTATGATGACCTTATGGATACATTTAGAGAATTTAATACTATTGCAATTTCAAGTAATGTGATGAGATATGACACTCTCATACATACTTTAAATATGAAGGACGAAAAAGATAATGTATATCTAGATAAAATTATTGATATTCTTACTTTGTCAAAATTAGAAAAGAGTGAGGTAAACGATTTTTTAGTTGAACTAAAAGATAATTTCATATTACATTCAAAAAATAATTTAACTAAACATCCTATATTAATTTTAATATATGATATAATAATTAGGCAAATATTGTATATTTCAGAATATAATTTAGAAGAAACCATCCATTATATTAGAATAATATTATATAAAAAAATAAATGAAATATTTGGTAATTATTTAACAAAACCCCTTGAAGAAATCTACCGTTTAAAAGCAGAAATGTCAAAACCATATGAGTTTTCATCTTTCTATAACATGTTGCACTATATCAGTAGTAACATTAACGATCACTTAATAACATATTTAACGACAAAGTTACCACCAGAAGCATCAGAATCATCTAAAGCACCATTACGTTTATCATCTACACCAGCTGCATATACAGGACAAGGACAATATCAACATCGTTCATTAACACCACCACAATTATCACCACGATCATCAACACTAACATCATCACGATCATCAACACTAACATCATCACGATCATCAGCACTAACATCATCACGATTATCAGGATCACCTGCATCATCGCGTTCATTATCACAACCATTATCGCAACCATTATCACAACCATTATCACAACCACTTTCATCAATACAACAACATTCAGCACTATCATCATCACGACCACTTTCATCAACACAACAACGTTCAGTACTATCATCATCACGATTATCACAACAACGTTCAGCACTATCATCATCACGATTATCAGCACCATCATCATCACGATTATCACAACAACGTTCAGCACTATCATCATCACGATTATCAGCACCATCATCATCACGATTATCAGCACTATATACAGAATCAAGACCACTATTATCACAACAACGTTCATCAATACAACAACGTTCATATATAGTACCATCAGCATTATCATCATCAGAATTATCACCAATTATAACTAAATACAATAGGCAGATAGAAATGTTAGATGATATGATGAAAAAGAATATAATTACTGGAACTGAGTATTTTAATACCAAGCTTGCTCTATCGCATAATCTTTTGAATAAAGGAATAAATATTAACATCTCTGAATCAATTATGGCTGCTATAAAATCCCATGAAATTTTGGATGACATTATCCATTACCCTGACCCGAAGGAAAGAGGTAAGCTCTTTCGGATACTTCCTAGTGATCGTAAATATGATCTGATAGGACCAATATTTGAACGAGACTATTACGATGACTACTAGTCTGTACTCTACAACTAGTCGGTACTCTTAGCACCATCAATAAAAATATTGATTATTTCCAATAACTAATCATAAAAAGTATGTGTTGACGAGTAGTAGATTTGGTAAAAAAGGTGTTTCAATGTGATATTAAAAACTTACAAAGAATGAAACAAATTTATAATATTGATATTAAAGAAATGCCTAATGATATAGAAAAATATTTATAAAAATACTTTTTTGAATAATAATATATTTATAAATTAAATAATATATAATATATATATATATGGACAAAAATAATTTAAAAATTAAAAATGTAGATACTATTTCAAATACTACGTCTAGTTTAATGCCACAAAAAGGAGGCTATTTAAATAATAATAAAAATGAAGATATTAATCACTTAATTTCAATGTTATCAGCTACTAGTGAGAGTAATTACACTACTAATTCTACCAATACAGAAGAAATAAAAAATAAATTATTAAATATATTACAAGATGGTGGTGGAAGAGAAGAATATAATGAGCTTGTAGATACATTTAGACTTTTTATTGAGTATGTAATTTTATGTGACGTAAAATCATTTGAACATTGGGAGAGATTTATCGACGGTAAATATCAAGCTAAAATTATTTCTATTCTTAATAATTTAAATCAAGAAGATAAAAAAATTTTTTTAAATGAACTATATAGTACGTACCTAACACAAGAATATATTTTAATAGATCATCCTATATTACTTTTAATATATAATATTATAATGTCTCAAATTATCGATAAGAGTGATCTTAAAGAAACCATTCAAAAAATTAATGACGAATTATATAATAAAATATCCAAAATTATTATTCATTATTTAACAACCCTCCCTAAACCAACAGACACTAGTAAATACTCAGATCAATCTGAAAAAGAATTTTTGGAAGACTACTATAACATGTTAAGTAAAATCCGTGATCATATTGAAGTATATTTAATATCATATTTTATAGATTCTATTTTAAAGCCAGATGAATTTATAGTAAGAGCAAAACCACAAGAACCACAATTGCCATCACAAATATCATATCTAAAAGCAGACATAGAAAAGGTGAAAAAATGGAGAGTACAAGTAGCAACAACATTATCATTTAATTCACCATCATTAGCAATAGCAGCATCACGTGCACCAGCACCAGTAGTACCAGTAGCATCAGAAGCATCAAAATCATCTAAAGCACCATTACGTTTATCATCTACACCAGCTACATATACAGGACAAGAACAACATCGTTCATTAACACCACCACGTTCATCACCACGATCATCAGTACTAACATCATCACGATTATTAGGATCACCAGCATCATCGCGTTCATTATCAGAACAACCATTATCACAACCACTTTCATCATCACGATTATCAGAATCACGACCACTTTCATCAATACAACAACGTTCAGCACTATCATCATCACGATTATCAGAATCACGATTATCAATACAACAACGTTCAACACTATCATCATCACGATTATCAGCACCATCATCATCACGATTATCAACACCATCATCATCACGATTATCTGCACCATTATCACAACCATTATCACAACAACTTTCATCAATACAACAACGTTCAGCACTATCATCATCACGATCATCAGAATCACGACCATCAGCACCATATACAGAATCAAGACCACCATTAACATCATCATTAAGAAAAATGTAAAAGTATTTTTATTTCCAATAACTAATGATAGAAAAAATGTATTAAGGGGTGTTGTTGAAGATGATTTTATGATTAGTGGATTTCAAAAATCAGAAGATACATATATAAGAGAGGTTGTTGCTCGTATATTTAAAAATAAAACTAATATTACAGTAAACTTATCAAAGTGGTAGCCCTTCTTAATACATCAAACATTTAACACAGATATATATTATATTTATACAATTTACCAGTTAAAATAAATATTTTTGGACAAATCTTTCGCGATAATTTGTTATTTTGGTCGACATACAACGAAATAGACAAAACTATACTAAATCTAAAAATAAAAACATATTTCTTATCGTTCCTTGATTAGTATATAAAGAAATAGAAAAATCTATACTAAATGCAAAAATAAAAAAAAGATTTTTTAGATTTTACCAAAAGTATCATGACCATTCACAATCAGGTCTTTTTAGATTAACTTTATCTAATAAATTTTTTTCTTCTATCTTCTTTAATCTATATAAAAGATTAAATACCTTCAAAGCATTCATACCATATCCAGCTCCATTATTTCTAAGATAGTTATGGATTTCATGAATTTTATCTTTTAGTGCTTCTTTATTAGAAACATTATTATTTACTTCTGACATTTTATTATCTATATCATATTTTTTATCATTTAAATTAGAATTAATCAATTTTTTATTATCTTTAATAGGTAAATTGAGTTGGTCGGTTTTAGAGATATCACAAGTATTAATCTTATTTTTTAACATTTTATGTTATATATTAAAAATTTAGTTTTAAATAAAAAAAATTAAAATTGTATTACATTTGTTAAATGATTTCCTTGAATATCAGTATTATAGTTTACTGGTGAATAATATAAATGTGGCATAAAATCAAACATATTTATTTTATTAAATGCACATGTATATACATAATCTATTGCTTCAAATTTAATTATTCCTCCTTCTTTTTTTACAAATAAAGTAGAAATAATTTCCATTAACTTTTTACAAATACTCTTTCTAATAACAAATGAAAAAGTACATCTATCCCAATTAAAATTTCTATAAATCATTTGTTTTCTTTTAATTAAATTTGGATTGTCTGTTTTTTCAAACATTAAATTAAAATCATCTGAATATCTACAATCAAAACTTGATGCAAATCTACCACCTAAATATATAAAATCAACATTATAATTTGACAAATTTATTTTTTTAAATTCATTATATTTTTTATCAAAATTATCACAATAAAAAATATCATCTTCATATATTCCAACATAATCATTATCTTCAATATCTTTATTATTTATTATTTCTTGTAATAACATTAAATGAGACATTAAACATCCTAATACACCTTTTGGAACACTTAATTTAATTTGTTTCATAAATCTAAATATAACGTGATTTTCAATTCCAAATCTTTTAATTTCATTTTCATAATCAAAACCATCAAAAGCATCAAATCTAATAAATTTTTCTTCTTTTAAAATAGTTTTATCTCTTTTTTTTAAAAATTGTTCCCATCTATCAGGACGCCTTGTTAAATTTATAACATAATTAATCTGATGCATTATATTTAATAATTACATTACTTTTAAATATATTATAAAATAATGTTATATTATGTATTATTAGTATTAAGTATGCATTATCTTATAATATATTTAAGTTTGATATGTTATAATTAAAGTTAAAAAAATAATAGTTATTAATTTTTTAAGTATTATATATTACTTTTACAACACATCATAGATTTCAGCAGGGTGAGTGGGTGGCCGGAACACGATAATTCTATCAATGGGTCCTCCCCATACAACATCATCTAACATATTCATAAAACCACCATCAATGTGAAAACCACTACGAATGTTTTGTTGTTCGGCAAACGACATAGCTCCCCAATAACCTAATGCTTCTCTCATTAGTTTATTATAATCACTAAAAATAGGGGTTCTACTATTAATTTCATTTCGAAACTCATTACTATTATTTGGATTAACACTTGATGCATATAATACCCTTTCTTCATGAGTCCAATAATAATATGTATTGTTTAGAACAGACAACACCCGAGCAAAATTAGGAATGATATTAATATTAAGTATATTACAAATATAAGGACAATATATATCACTTGAATTGTAAGAAAATAATTCATTTTGTCTTGATGAATGAGGCAAAACGTTTTCCGGACGCATGCGATAGATTCTTTGTTCTTCAGATGACATAATTTCCCATAAACCTACCATTTCTCTTATTTGTATATTAAAATCCCTACAAATACGGTCATTAATACTAATATTATTTCGATATTCTTCAGGAGAAAGGGGATTAACACTATTTACATGTAGCTCTCTTTGTTCTGGTGTCATATTGTCCAGCGTATATTCTGCTGCTAACAAAGCAGTATCAAAATTAGTAATACGAATATTATTAGTAATACCATCATATGGCTCACCAATAGTATCAACTTCATATGGCTCATCAATAGTATCGTCCACATTAGTACTACTAGTAGTAGTATTAGTATGTATGTCATATAAACTTTGTAAATTATTTACTAACCTTAAATAAATATTATCTGGTAAATGTGAAATACCTTCTATTTCATCCATTGTAGCTCTTAGTATTGTTAAAAATCTTGTATCTGGGTTAGGAGGCATTTTGCATTTAAATTATTAACTATTGTTGATTATAAAAAATATATTTATCAATTTTTTTATATTTTTACAATATAATGTTGATATAATTTTTTCAAATTATATAAAAGACTTATTGTTTTATTAATGATAAAAAATCTAATTTTGGTAGTTTAATTTATAAAAAATAACCTAATAAAATAATATATAAATATAATTATATATGGATAAATATAATTTAAGTGATATATTTAGTGATTTAGATACTCAAAGTTCTGTTATTTTACCAAAATCTATAAAAATTAAAAATATAAAACTTTCAAATACTACTTCTAGTTTTATGCCACAAGAAAGTGGGTATTCAGATGCTACGTCTAGCTTTATGCCACAAAAAAGAAGCTATTCAGATGCTACTTCTAGTTTTATGCCACAAAAAGGAGGCTATTTAAATAATAATAAAAATAAAGATATTACACAATTATTATCAATGTTATCTGCTACTAGTCATGATAATTATACTACTAATTCTACAGATAATGCAAAACAATTAAATAAATTATTAAATAAAGTACAATATGGTGGTAATTATCAAATTTTTATAAATGATTGTAGAGATGTAATTGAAAAATTAAAAGACAAAAAAATACAATGGAAACTAGAAGATTCCACAAATTCTAACATAATTAATCATGTGACTTTTTCAAACTTTTGGGAAAATTTTTTTGAAAATTTTATGGATGTTAATCTTAGTAATGATGAAAATAGACAATCTTTTTTGGATTGGATAATTAAAGAAATTACCAATGAATACAATGAAATAGAGAATAATAAAAATAAAATAAATATATACAATAATTTTTTAAAAAAAAAATTAATTCATTTAAATGTGTCTGATTTAATGAACACATTTGAATTATGGAATTTTCCAATAATATTTAGATTTTATATTAAAATAATGAGTAAATTTTTTAATTATTATAAAGATGAAAAAAATTTAAATTTAAAATATATAAAAAAAATTTTACTGTTTTTTTTTTACTTGAATAGTATAAGTGATGCTTATATTGAAATAATATCCCATTACTTTCAAGAAAGTGGTAAGGTTCTAATAGAATTAAGCATATTAAAAGGTGCATATAGTGAAAGCAACGATATGATGATAGAATTAAACAAATACTTAAATTAGACTAATTTAAGTAACTTTATGAATAAATATTATTATAATTTTAATACAATAATAAATGCTGACTTTAACTATTAAGGAAAAAATAATAGATAAAACTTATAAAAATAGACACGAAGATAATAAAAATAAATAAATAATTAAAAAAATAATTAAAGATTAATTTTTTCATATGTTATATTTACTTCATCTATCCAAGAATAATTATGTATAACATTTTCTCGATCGCCTACTAAAACATATCCTTTAAAACACTCACTACAATAATGAGTTCTAACTGTGTAAAATTTATTGTTAATTATTATTTTTGTTTCATTTAATGCAAGTTGGTAAATATGTTCATAAAAATAGTCATCTTTACGATAATAGCGACGGAACACATCTTCTGTATACTCTTGACAATAATAATTAGCACAACAGGTACGAGAAGTAAATAGTCCAAACTTTTTAAACAACATTTTTTTAGCAATATCAAATGGATAATCTTTAACAAGATTATACATTAATTTACAAGTCATTTTAGTTCTTATACGATTGATACTTTGTAGGTAACCAATAATCATTTGAATAATATCATTTGGTAAATCACATATCATTTTTTAGTTATCTTTTATAAATAACTATTAAAATAAGTAATTATCAATTTTTTACATAAAATGGTTAAAACATTAATTAAATGATACATTTGGTTCAAATGACCATCGATAATTATGTGTAACATTTTCTTTTTCTCTTACTAAAACATATTTTTTAAAACATTCACAACAATAAGGAGAGACAACTTTATAAATTTTATTATTAATTATCATTTTTGTTTTTCCTAAAGGTTCTTGATGTGTATGTTGCCAATATAATATATTATAACAATAATAACGATAAAATATATCTTCAGTTTCTTCACAACAGTACTTATTAACACAATACTTTTGTGAATTAAATATGCCAAAATTTTTAAACAACATTTGTTTAGCAATATCAAACGGATGATATTTGATAACTTTATACATTAATTTACAAGTTATTTTAGTTTTTACACGGTTGATACTTTGTAGATAACCAATAATAATTTGAATAATATCATTTGGTAAGTCACAAAAAGTTATATTATAAATCATTTAATTTTTATTTTAATACTTTATAAAAAAAATATTACAATTTTTTTATAAAATAATAGTTATTATATAATTATAATTTTGGTATGAAAAAATCGGGTTGATTAATTCCGTATTTAATAATATCATTAAGAATAGAATCTTCTTCTAATGGTATAAATGTTACACGTCCGCCTGCTTCATCTGATGTATATTCAGAATTTTCTAATTTATGTGTATCTAATAAAATATCAAAACATCCAGTACCACCTGGTATAACTCTTCCTAACATAATATTAGACGAAATGGATTTTATAGTATCTTTTTCATTAAAAATAGCAGCATTAATAAAATGATCCATAGTTTGTTCAAATGATGCACGAGCTAAAGGATCAGATTCTAATTTAGATAAACCATGTCTATCTATAGATGTAATTTCACCATTATGTGTCATCATATCAACTAATACTGATAAATGAGTGCTATTTAATTTATCACCTAATACTTTAAAATATTCTATTATTAACATTTGTCTTGATGCTTCAATACCATAATTTCTATATACTGTAAAAATATCATTTATTGAAATTCTCAAATGATTAATACCTTTCATATATCTTAATTTTTCTAAATTGATACCACTTGTTGTTACAACAAATTCTTTTTCAACATTAGATGCGCCTGTATCTTTATTAAATACTAATACTCGTTGGTCTACAATATTAATATCATTTATACCATCAATACCTTTTAATGTAATTTCTTCTAATACAATATTAAGAAAATCTACTAATATTTGATAATTAAAAGAGGACATTGAAAATCGAATGTGAATAATTTGTTCTTTATCAGCAGTACTATTACTTAAAATTGCACATCTACTAATTTTGTTAAAAATATCTTTTTCATTTTTTTTCATTGTTTTTGTATTATTATAATTTTTATGCCAAAAAGAATAAAATTTAGTTTTAATATCAAGTAATGTTGTTTCTTTATCTAACATCTTTTCTAAATTCATTTTAATTCTAAAAACAAATGGTAAAGAACTTAAATCTGTTTTTTGATTATTTATGAAAAAAGGTGATGATACATTATCAGATGATAACTTTTTATCAGTTCCTATATCATAATAAATTTCTGCTGAATCAATTAATTGTCCGATAGATAAGTATTTGAAATAAGATGCAATTTTATTAACTGAATTTCTATCACTTCTAATATCATCATTAAAGTATACTAACATTTGTGGTGTTTTAATATATTTACTAAAAGATAAAAGTTCAATAATACGCGGTACACCAGATACAGTATTAGACTTGGAAGCTACACCGGCAAAGTGTTTAGTATTCAAGTTAAGCTGAGTCGTTGGTTCTCCAATTGATTGAGCTGCAAGAATACCAACCATTTCACCTGGTTCTGCTATTGATTTAATAAAACTTAATGTAATTTCTTTCCATAACTCTTTTAATTTTGCTTTTGATAAACCATATTCAAAAATACATTTATTTGGTGATAAATATTCATATAATGCAATTTCTAAAATATATTTTAAAGATTTATCATCTTCAATTAACCGTTTTATACCTCTAGTTGCACCAGGTAATAATTTAGTTTCTGATGAAGTTAAAAATGCATCAATACTGTCTTCAATATCTTTTGGTAATAATTCTAAGTTTTCACCTTTTGTTGAATAGTCTTGAGTAATACGAAATAAGTTAATTGGAATCATAAATTTTTCTTCCATTGTTTTAAAATTCATTAATACTTTACATTGAATATTTCTCATTTCATCTCTATAATTTCTCATTTTCTCTAAATACTTATCATTCATATTCTTCAAATCTTTCATTTTAATTTTATGTTTTTTTTCTATTTTTTTTAATTGTTCATCAGTAAAACCAAATGTCTTTTTAATAGCTTCATTATCCATTTCCATTATACTTAATTTAACTTCTGATTGACATGCTTGATTAATACCATTTTCACCATAAACATATTGAATAATAACTCCTCTAGAATTTCTATTAGTTCCATCATATTTAATAGTCAAATCTTCTAAACCTTTAATAAGTTTTCTTTGAATATAACCTACTTGAGCAGTTTTAATAGCTGTATCAATAAGACCTTCGCGACCAGCCGAAGTAAAAATAAATGCTTCATATCCTTTAAGACCATCTAATAAAGATGAACGAGTGAAACCTCTTGCTTCAGGTGTATCATCATCTTTATGAAAGTATACTAAAGAACGACCTTCTACTTTTTTAAGAATACGTTTACCTTCTAAAGATTGTTGTCCGATACAACCCATAATTTGTTGTAAGTTAATCACTTGACCTTTTGCACCAGATTCCATTAAAGCCCAATAAGAATTATTAACATTTAAGAATTTTTGTAAAGTTGCACCAACATCACTACCAATTGCATCCATTTGTGAATATAAACTATTTTCAATAACAGAAGAAGAAATTTGTTCATCATCGTTTTCATATTGTGTTAAAATATATTTATTTTCTAATACAGCATTATCTAATACTTTTTTAATTTGTTCTTCGTAAGTTTTATCTAAAAATACATCCTTAAAACTAACAGTCATACCTCTTTGTAATAAAAAATTAAGTACTAATTTTTGAACATCGTCAATAAATCGTCTGGTTTTATTTGGACCATATTTATCCCATACAAAATGAATAATAGAATTTTTAGCTGTAGATAAAGATGATTTATCTAGTAAACCTGTTAATAAATTACCATCTTTAATTTGAAAAATAATTTCTCCTTTAGCGTTTCTTTTAATATTATTAATTCCTGATGGAATTATATGTGAAAAAATTTCTTGACCAGTATATTCTTTGTTCATGTCAATATTTTCTTTAGTTTCAGATGATGTATTCGCTAAAATATTTACAGCATCACTACCTTTAATTTTAATATTTTTTTGTGTTAATAAGAATGCACCTGATAATGCATCTTGTTGACAACCAATAATTGGGTTTGAATCTTTTACACCAATAATTTGGTATTTAACGTTTGCAATACGTTTTAGTTCATTACGAGCTTGAATTGATTGTGCCATGTGAATATTCATTTCATCACCATCAAAATCGGCACCGTATGGTTTACAAACTGAAACATTTACTCGAAAAGTATTTATATCATCTATATCTAATACGTGAATTTCATGTGCCATCATAGATGGTTTATGTAAAGTTGGTTGTCGATTAAAAAGAACAAAATCACCATTAACAGAGTGTCTTTCAACAATATCACCAATATTTAATATAATAGATTTTTTTCTATATTTCAAATCAATTTTTTGTTCTTCTATTTTACCATCGCGATAATTAACTCTTAATACAAAATTAGCACCAGGATAAATATCTCTACCATTTTTAATTAAACTAGATAAATATTTTATATTAAATGGTGTTACTTCTTCAGGAATTGTTAATTCCATTGCAATTTTCTTTGGAACACCCAATTGGTCAATATTAATATAAGGATCTGGTGTAATTACAGAACGACCTGAAAAATCAACACGTTTACCTAATAAATTACTTCTAACACGACCTGTTTTACCTTCAATACGGTCAGAAATACTTTTAGTTGGATTACCTGTTTTAAATTCAGAACGAGGTAATTTTATTGTTCCATTATCTTGAAACGTTGCTACATGATATTGTAATAATGCATTTGCTGTATTTGAATAATTACCAATATCATTTTTAATAGTTTCTTTGTCTATTTGAGCTCTCAAACGTTTATTTGCAGTTACAATATCTGAAATTTTTAAAGTTAAAGCATCTTCCATAGTAGAAAATACATAAAAATCTATACGAGAAGTAGGACGAATAATAACTGGTGGAACAGGAAATCTACCAATAATTAAATCTTCGGGTCTTGATGATTTAGGATTAAACCCTAAATGTATACAATCTGAATCGGAAATATTTCTTAAAACCTTATAACAATCTCTTGGTGTTAGAATCTCTGTAATTTTTTTTGTTTCTTCTAATATTTCACCTGTTTTATCATTAGTTATTTGAATACCTACGTCACGTTCTATAATTAAACTTATTGAAATTTTAGTAGCATTAATTTCTTTTCTAATTTTAGGAACAGGTGTACCACAATTCCAACAAAAATTAATATTTTTTGTTAAATTTTTAATTTCTTTAAATCGTGTTTCAGAACGTTTATGAATATTTTTTTTAAATTGGTCGTGGTTTTTTTCAACTAATATATTTGAACATTTAATACAAATACATTGTAATAATGATTTAAGATGATCAAGAAAGCCATAATGAAAAACTTGTTCTGCAAGTTCTATATGTCCAAAGTGTCCAGGACACTCCATATAATTTAAACCACAAGTAGTACAATTTAAATAAGGATCGCATGTACCCATTCTTAAATCTACTAAACCACCTTTTTTTGGTTCATAATTTTCATATGATTCTGCCAAGTTAATTCCAAAAGGATCTGAACTTACAGCTGAATAATTTTTAATTTCTTTATTTGTAAAGACATTAAATTCTATATTTATAATTTTTTTAATTTCTTCAACATAATATTTTGATTCTGTAGACATTTATTTATATTACTATAGATATCTTTATATAAAATTTTTAAATCAATTTTTTACATCTGATTTAATATAAATAATCTTAATATTTTAAAATTAATATTCGTTTCTATAATAAAATAATTTATCTAATATCTTATAAATGATGGATAAACTAATTACAGATTTTGTTAAAAAAACAGGACTTCAAATAAAAAAAAAAGAAAATAAAGATTTAATTGAAAAAGAAATAGTTGAACCCGTTTTAAAAAATTTTAGTGAACGTATATATCCTTATGTATCTTTACTATTTATTATGTATTCTATAAATTTAGTTTTAATAATAATAATTTTAATATTAATAATAAGTTATAATAAAAAATAATTTACTAATTATTAATTTTCTAATTTATTATAATGAAAATAATTAATTTAATTATAATTTTTATTTCTTTACAATATTTAATTCCTTTAATAGATTTAAAAAAACTTTTAATAAATTCTTATTTAATTAATATATGTATTTCTTTAATAATTGGTTTAATTCAATTTATTTATAATTATATCATGTCATTTATTACTAATAAAGAAGTTATTTTAAAAGAAAATTTATTCGATTCTATATTTAAATCATTTCTTGTATTGATTGGTACTATTTTATTTTATTTTATTAAAAGTAGAAATGATGAGTTATTATCTAATCCTGACTATAAAGAATACATAGAATACTTTAGCTCTTTATTTATTACATTATTTATTACTTTTTTTATTTTAATAAAATGTTTAATAACTCCATAAATTAATTTATTTTCTAATATATGATATAATATAATGAAAATAGTATTTACTTTAAAAGACTTGGTTAAATATATAGTTTTTACAAGTATTGTTTATACATTAATGATAATAATACCTTCTCAAAAAATAATTACAACAGATTTATTTCTCATAGTTTCTGTAATTTCTTTTGGTTTTATTTTAATAGATTGTTTAAGTTGTGATTCAGAATTATTTACTAATATTAATAATAATCAAAATGAACCTTTTATGTTATCTAATATTGTTGATTATAAAAATGAAAATAAATCAAATATTGTATCTGATATGATCCATAAAATAAGTACAGATAAATCTTATCTGTTATCTAATGTGACTAATAAAATAAATGAAACTAAATCTACTATAGGTGATAAAATAAATGAAACTAAATCTACTATAGGTGAGAAAATAAATGAAGTTAAATCTAATATAGTTGATAAAATAGTTGATAAAATAAATGATAAAATAAATGAAGAAAAGCCAATTCCTATTAAATCGAATGAATTAAATGAAACAACTACTATAAAATATATGAATTTATTAATGGATGATTTACGTGAACATAATGTATTAAATAATACTGATATTGAAAATATTAAAGCTAAAATTAATACTAAATTATTAACTGATGAGGAAATAATAGTTGGATTAGAAAAATTAATAGTAACAACAAAAGCTAAACTAAAGAAAGACCCAGAAAGTGAATATATTTTTGGTAAAGTTTCGTCTGATTTATATAAACCTTTAGGTAATTTAGAAATAAATAAATGGGATGAAGGTTATAATATGTTAAATACAAATAAATGGCAAATTCCTATGCCAAGACCTCCTGTATGTATAAATACAACACCCTGTAAAGTATGTCCAGATACAGATGATACTTATCCTCTTAAATTAGCTTTATGGGATAATTCAAGAAAAATAAGTAATACCGAAATAAGTAAAGATTGGGCTAATAAACAAATTGACCCTAATGAAAATTTAGTTTAAGTTATATAATCTTTTATCATATTATAAACTATTGGTGAATATCTACATTTTTTAAATTTTACATTGTAATATATTTTAGATAGTTTTTGTGCTTGTTTCCATTCTATATTTTTTTCTTCTAATTTTTTAATTATTTCTATTCTATAATTAAATTGTTCATCTGATTCACAAAGATATTGTAAAATATCAACATCTTTATTTAAATATTTAATTTGGTGTATTTGAGATTCCATTACTAATAATATATTGTTATAAATTTCATTTTATAACAATTTTTTTCGTTTATTAAATTTTTTAATTTAATCTATAATAATGACAACTGTTTTTGGAATAGATTTAGGAACAACTAATACGGTTATATCCTTTTTTGATGAAAATAAATCAAAAATATTAACCGATGGTGCATTTAAATTAATACCATCAAAAATATATATTTCTCCTGATAATAAAATCTATTGTGGTAATTATATACCAATAGGTGCAAAAAATATTATTAATTCTTTTAAAGTTAATATTGGTAAAGAATATAATTTAATTAGAAATAATAAAGAATATAATATAAGTGATATTTTGAATATTTTTATTAATTATATTAAATCATTAATACTTAAAAAATTTCCAGAATTAATAGAAATTGAAGCAGTTATAACTGTCCCTTCAAATTTTTCAGATAATCAACGTGAAATTATTAGAGAAGCATTTATTAATAATAATTTTTTAGTTATTCGTATTATTAATGAACCTTCAGCAGCTTCTTTAGCATATGGATTAAATCAAGTAGGTGAAAATAAAATAATGGTTATTGATACAGGTGGTGGTACTATGGATATAACAATATTAGAAAAAGAAGATAATTTTTTTCAAGTAATTCATAGCGAAGGATTAAACGATTTAGGTGGTGATAATTTTACAAATATAATTGTTAATTATATTATAGAGATATTAAAGATATCAGATATATCAAAGATATCAAAAGATTCTTTATTTTATACAGCCCAAAGAATTAAAGAAAAATTATCATATCAAGATCATTATATAACAAATTTAAAAAATATTGGAATTGATTATAATTTTGAATTATCATTAAAACAATTTAATAAATTATCAAGTAAATTACTTCAACGAGTTGATGATTTATTATCAAATATAATTAAAACATATGAAGGAATAGAATATTTTATTCTTGTTGGTGGTTCAAGCAAGATGAAAATATTACAAGATAAAATTTATGATGTAACTGGAAAAAAACCTTGGAATCATCCAAATTTAGAAAGTGTTGTATCCGAAGGTGCCGCATTATATGCAGGTATTATTAAAGGATATTATAAATCTGAAAAAAATGTTTTATTAGTTGATGTTTTACCTCTATCTTTAGGAATTGAAACAGTAGATGGTAATTTTTCAATTATTATACCAAAAAATACTCCTTTACCAGCAAAACGTTCTCAAAAATATACAACAGATACACCAGGAGATTCAACTATTAAAATAAAAATATATCAAGGAGAGAGAAAAATAGCAAATAAAAATACATTAATTGGTGAAATTGAATTTAATAAAGTATCATTAACAGGTATGCCAATTATTGAAATTATTTTTAGAGTTGATTTAAATGGAATAATTAATGTTATAGTTTTAGATAAAAAATCAGATTCTGAATTAAATATATTATTAAAAGATATACCTAAATATGATCAAAATACTCTTCATAAAATTTTAGAAGATGCAGAATTAAATAATGAAATTGATGATAAAATGGTAACTAAATTACAAAGAATTTATATAATAAAAACTAAAATAGAAAATGCTTTAATTAACTTGAATATAAATGAATTATTATCAGAAGAAACTAAAAAAGAAATTCAATTAGAATTAAATACTATTGAAGACGATTTAGAACAAAAATCAAATATTGAATTATTAGAAATTATTCATAAAATAGATGAAAAATATTCATGTTTAACAAAAACTAATAATTTATCAGATAATGATGAACATAATGATAAAAAAATGGATGAATTAGAAAAAATATTATTTAATGAATTAAAAGCAGATATTATTAGAAGAGCTAATTTATTATTAGCACAAAATCCGGATTGGTCTGACTTTATTAAGCCATTATTAGAAAAACTGGAACTATCTAATTTTACTACTGAATATTTACAGGAAAAATTAATAGTTTTAAAAGAATTACAAGATAATGATGAAGATTTTAAAAGAGATTATAAAGAAGAATTAAAAAATATGTGTATTTATTTAAAAACAGAAATTGATGAAGATCAACTAGAACTTTCTGAAAATAAAAAAAAATTATTAATTGATATTATAACAGAAACACTTGATACTATAGAAAATTATGATGAAATTAATTGGGAAGATAAATTAATAGATTTTAATAAATCATGTGAAGAATTATATTATTAATTTAAGTAGATGTAGTTTCATTAACTAAAACATCACTTTCGCTTTTCTTAACTTTAGTTAATTTATTTTTATATTCCTTTATTATTTCACGAGCATTTCCATCAAGTCCGTTAATAGAATATTTAACAGGATTTTCTAGTTTTTCACGTGTACCATTGTATGTATAAGTGCTTCTTTTACTTCCACGTGTAGATTCACGAATAGAAAAAGTAATTTCGTTATTAGTAGTTTTAATAGTCTTATTTTCACGGAAGAATTTGCTTAAAGCTTTATTAGCTGCTTGATAAGGAGTTAGACCAGTGTAACGACCGATAAATTCTTGATTTCCAGGAAGTAGGACTTTGAAAGAACGTACATACTTTTCAACATCTGTATCACCTTCAACAGTAGTTTCATTTTCAGACTTGGATTCTGTAGTAAGTTTTTCATCATCTTTAGTCGCTTTAGTTGCTTTAGTCGCTTTAGTTTTATCAGCTTTTGACTTGGAACCCTTTGTTTTTTTAACAGAAACATCTTCATCTTCTTCTACTTTTTCTTCTACTTTTTCTTCTACTTTTTCTTCTACTTTTTTAACATCATCTTTAGATTTACCTTTCTTGGATTTGACTTTAACAGATTCTTCTTCTTTAACATGTGGTTCTTCTACTTTAACAGGTTCTTCTTCTACTTTAACTACAGAAGCTTTAGCTTTACCTTTAAGTTTAGGAGGTTCTGATTCTTCAATGTCATCTTCTTTAGTAATTTTACCTTTACCCGCTCCTTTTTGATGTATATCTTCATTAGGTACTATTTTAGACATTTTTTTTGATTTAGGTTCTTGAGTTTCTAGAGATTCTACTTCGTTTGTAGAAACAGACGGTTCTTTGAATGAAAGTTTGTTATTTTTAGAGTTAGGAGGCATTATATAATTTATAATTATAGTATTTTTTTAAATCAAACACACTAAATTTTTTTTTAAGTGTGTTTAATATATCTTTAAATATTAATGTGGTTATCATTAATAATTTTAAATAAACGAACATTTTGAATCTTTTTTATTATAAAAATCTATATTAAATAATAATGATTGAAAGTATTTCAAAATTAAAATTATGTTTATTACAAAAAATATACAAAGAATTATCATTATATATTTTAAATTTAAATGAGCATATACTATTTTTATATAATAATTTTTTTATTGAATATGTATTCAAACAAAATTTATTAAATAAATTAAACGAAATAAATAAAAATATAAATACAAATTACAATAATTTTATTATAGATAGTTTAGATGAAAATACAGAACTTGATATATTTTTTAATCAATTTGATTTGTCTAAATTAAATAATAATTTTGAGGATATTATTGACTTGAGAAATTTTATTAATTTTAAAAATATGCCTTTATCAAAACAATTATTAGATATTAAAAAAATAATGAGTTCTTTTGGTTATAATTCGATTGATGGTTTATTAACTTTTTTTATTGGTAATAATTATAAAAAAATATTTGATTCTGAAATAATAACATTAATAAATGAAATTAATAATATATTTATTCCAATATCTATAGATATTTTTGATGTAAATAAAGATGAAGGATATTATTGGAGAAAACCACAAACATTTAATACAAATGATTTACTTGAATTATCAAGAGAATTATGGATTAAATATTATAAAAAGTATATTAAAATTACAGGTATTTTTAAAACGGATTCTATAGGTGTTATATTTAAAACATCACAATTAAATTATCCCATTTTAGATAATTATAAAAATAAAATAAAAGACAATGTAAAAGAATTTGATATTGATAACATTTTTTTTAAAAAGTTTATTAAAAATGATTATTTAGGTAATTTTTATACATTAACTACGTTAGAATATTTATCAAATGTTAAAAAATATTATGAAAAATATATTAAATTAACATCATCTACATTTTTAACAATAATGAAAGAATTTATATCAGAAACCTCTAATTTAAAAAATATGTTTAATATTATATTTTTATTTTTACTTGGTGATAAAGAAACTATAGATATAGCTGGATTATTAATAGGATTAATAAAAGAAAAAAAAATTAATGTACCAAATATTATTAATTTAGTTAATAATAATTTAACATTTTCTCTTCAAATAAAATTAAAAAAATCACAAAATATAATAAAACAAGAAATTGAAAGATTAAAAAGTTTATCATTAGAAGATATTAATTATAAAAAACTATTAGTATCTAATAAAAATATACCAGAATATGTAAAAGTTTTAACATTAGAAAAAATAGAAGAAATGAAATTATATAATAATGAATATTATAAACAATTAACATTTGTAAAACATATTATTAACTATCCTTGGCCATCTCCAAATGATAATTTATTTTACGAATCTCTAAAATTAGAATCTACAAAATCTATTATGTATTTAACTCAAGTAGAAGATAAATTAAATAAATTATCTTTTGGTCATGAAGAAGCTAAAAAATTATTATTACAAATAATTGGTAAATGGATTTCAAACCCATCATCTCAAGGTACTAGTTTTGGATTAGTAGGACCTCCGGGTGTTGGTAAAACTTTATTAGCAAAAAGTGTAAGTAATGCATTAGATATTCCTTTTGTTCAAATAACATTAGGTGGTCAAAATGATGGTGAACTATTACACGGTCATGGATATACTTATTCTGGTTCTCAACCTGGACTAATTATTAAAAAAATGGTAGAAGCAGGTAAATCTAGATGTATATTATATTTTGATGAATTAGATAAAACTACATCAAAACATGGAAATATTAATGAAATAACAAGTATTTTAATTCATTTAACAGATCCAAATATGAATAAAACTTTTCAGGATAGATTTTTTCAAGGTGTTGAATTTCCATTAGATAAAGTAATAATGATTTTTTCATATAATGATTCGTCATTAATTGATCCTGTTTTATTAGATAGATTAAAAGAAATTAATATAAAATCATATACAATAAATGAAAAAATTAAAATAGTTAAAGAATTTATAATACCAGAAATGGTTAATTCAATTGGATTACAAAATGAAAATTGGACACAACTAACCGATGATATTATAGAATATATAATAGAAAATTATACTAATGAAGCTGGTGTAAGAGATATTAAACGATATATTGAAAAAATTTTTTTAACTTTAAATTTAGATAAATTATATCAAAGAGAAATGAAAGAAATAACAAAAGAAAACATTAATAATTTATTACAAAATCCAACTAATGAAATAATAAAAATACTTGATAAACCAAATATTGGTATTATTAATGGCTTATATGCAACATGCACTGGTAATAGTGGTATTATTCCTATTCAAATATTTAATAATTTTAGTTCAACATCAAATGCTTATGAGATTAAATTAACAGGTAAACAAGGTGACGTTATGAAAGAATCGGTTCATTGTTCATTAACAGCTGCAATTGATTATATAAGAAGAAATATAATAAAATATCCTTTTATAAAAAATCTTGACGAATATTTAATTAAAAATTTTAAATATGGTTTTCATATACATACACCGTCAACAGGAACACCTAAAGATGGACCTAGTGCTGGTTGTGCTTTTACTTGTGCTTTTATTTCTAGAATTTTGGGTAAAGGTATACGAAATGATATAGCATTAACAGGTGAAATAGAATTAACAGGAATGATAACTAAAATTGGTGGATTAAATTTTAAATTAATTGGTGCTAAAAAAGCTTGTGTTAAATTAGTTTTTATACCAAAAGAAAATGAAAAAGATTTAAAAGAAATTATAGAAAAGTATCCAAAATTAATAGATGATACTTTTGAAGTAAGGATATTTAAATATATAGATGAAATAATTGATATTATTTTAGTTTAGTTTTAGTTTTAGATTTAGTTTCTGTTTTTGTTTCTGTTTCACCTTCAGATTCTAATTCTAATTCTTCGTCATTATCACTATTTGTTTCAGAATCGGATTCTATATTAGAATCAGATTCTTTTATATCTTCTAATAGTTCTTTTTTTAATTGTTCTTTAAGAACTAAATTATTTTCAGAAATTTCATTTTTATCTGGATTTATCATTGCATTTTTTTTTTGAAGAATTAAATCTGTTACTTTATTATTAAATATAATTTTATAATATGGATGAATTTTTCTATATGTTTTCGAAATTGTAACATCAGAAATATCAAAAATTTCGGATATTTGTTTTTTTGAAATATTTATGTTGTATGTATTTGCTACTAGAAGAATGCAACCGGCTGCAATAGAAGGTGGTTCATGAGTTGATGCAATATCTAATTTGTGAATATTATTACATACATCTTTAGTAATATCAATATATTTTTTATCAATATCCATTTTTTTAGATAATCTTTCAATAAAATCACTAGCTTGAGAATTTCTAATTTGATAAAATGTAGAGTTTAAATCTATATAATCTAAAATTTTTCTACAACCACGATGAACGTGTTTAATTTCTAAATCGTAAATATCAGCAATTTCTTTAGGACTTCTTGGCTCTTTTTGCATTTTACAAGCATAAAAAACACATGCTGCAATCATAGAACGACGATTAATACAACGCATGATCATATTTTTTCCTTTTCTTTTACCACGAATATGTTTACTATCACTTACTTTTTTATAAAGTATTTTTGCGGAATCAATAATTGTTTGAGTAATTCCGTATTTTTTACATTTTAATTGAATTCTTTCTAATACTTCTAATAAACTTTTTTCACGGTATGGCATTTGGCCTTGACGTTGAAGAGCAATTACTTTATTATAACCTTTTTTTGAAGAAGCTATTTTTGTTCCTAATGCAGATTTTGGGAAAAAATAATTAGCAGGACAACCGTATCTAGATGAACCATTACCATTATTTTCTTCATCATATGTAAATTCTGGATTTTCATTTAAAAATTCTTGATTAATTACAGCGCATTCGGTACAAACTAAATACCCTTTAATATTGTCTTTAACTAATTTTTCACTTTTACATGATTTACAACACTTTTTGTTAATATCTAGTTTTTTTAAGTCTAATTCTAAATTATCCAAATTTAAGTTATTAATTAAATTATCTATTTGATCATCTGTCATATCTAAGTAATTGTCCATATTAGAGCTCATAATCTATTTATAGAGATAATATACTTTTAAATAGTTTTTAATATCAATTTTTTTTAAAAGTATAATTATAAAAATCTTACTCCTATAATTTTTAAACTATCTATTTTTTTTTCTTTAATTTGTTTTATAACATATCCATTATCAGTTAAAATTCTAATATCAGCACCATTATTAATTAATAATTGTGAAAAAGATTGATTATTTTTATTAATTGCAATATGCAATGGTGTATAACCATAGTAATTTTTTTGATTTATTAAATTTTTTATTTTTCCTTTTTCAATAAGGTTTTCTAAAGTTTCTTTTAATATTAATAAATTATTATTTTTAACTAATTTATGTAAAATATTATTACCTTTATTATCTAATAAATTAAAATTTTTATTCATATTATTAGTCTATAGAATAAAAATATTTTTTAATATTATAATGAGTAAAATATTTTTTGGAAAAATTAAAAGTATAATTTTAGATGAAAATAAAATGTTTATTGAATTTGAATCTGGTGATAAATATTATTCTAAAATAATTAAAGGTAGTATTACATGTAAAATACTAAATGAAAAAAATAAAATTGTTCCTTTATTTTATTTAGAGGAAGGAGATTTAATTAAGATAAAAATTTTTAAAAATAAAATAAATAAAATAAATAAAATATATATTAATTCAAAATATAATTTTATATCTGATTCATCAGATGAATATTTATCAACTTAATATTTAATATTAGTTAGAAAATATATAAAATAAAAACTTTAAATTTTTTTCTAATACAAAATATATCTATATGCTTATTACTATTTTTTTGTTAGTTATTGTTTTTTACATTATAAATAATCTAATGCAACCATATAAAAAAAAAGCCAACTTTGGTAATATTAAGAAAATAGAAAATACTTCGGATAATGAACCAGATGATGATCCTGATGATGATCTAGATAATGATACTGAAAACAAGTCTGAAATTAATATAAATTCTAAACAAAATATAAACGCTGACGAATTAGCAAAACAAGTTTTAGATGAATCTGAAAATAATATGGGTACATCTAAAAATAATATTTTACCAAAAGAGTCTACTTTTAATTATAAAGCAAATGATGAAGATAAAAGTGCTGGTGCTGATTTTGATATTGCTTTTGATAAACCAATCCCTAATGGTGTAAAAACAGATGTTATTGACTTGAATAGAAATAATGTTAAAAATTATAATGCTAAAGATTATTTACCCAAAGAAATAAATGATGATTGGTTTAATACTGACTTTTCACAAGCAAAATATAATATAAATGATGATAAATTAATTAATACTGAAAAATATATTATTGGTATAAATACTGTTGGTCAATCTCTTAAAAATGCATCTTATGATATTAGAGGGTCTATTAATGTTCCTAAATTTTCTGTATCTCCTTGGAATAATAGCACAACTGAAGCAGATTACAATATTAAACCTTTATGCTAATTTAAATTTAAATTTAAATTTTAAAATATATAGAATAGATATTTTTATCTATTCTATATATAATATGTCGGATATTCAAGTATCAAATGATTTTAAAAATAAAATTGTTCGTTGGGTTAAGCTAGATGATGATTTAAGAAAAATTCGTGAAACAGTCAAAGAAATTAATGATGAAAAAAAACAAGCAGAAGAATATATTTTATCTTATTTAAATAATATAGGACAATCTGAAATTGCTATTGATGACGGTAAATTAACTAAACAAGTTTCTAAATCTCAAGCACCATTAAAAAAAGAAAATATTCAAAAAGCACTTTTTGAATTTACTAAAGATAATAATAAAGCTTCTATGATGGCTGACTTTATTTTAAAATCAAGAGAAACTAAAGAAAAACAATCTATTAGAAGAATCAAAGAAAAAAGACCAAAATAAATATAATTTAATTATTTTTAGGCTTCATTAGTATAAAAATAATTTAAGCTTCGTTAGTTTAAATATAATTTAATTATTTTAGGCTTCATTAGTTTAAATATAATTTAATTATTTTTAGGCTTCATTAGTTTAAATATAATTTAATTATTTTTAGGCTTCATTAGTTTAAATATAATTTAATTATATTTAAGCTTCATTAGTTTAAATATATTTAAGCTTCATCGGCATAAATATTTTTTTCTGTTCTAATTCTTGGTAAAATATTTACACTCATTAATTCTTGAAATAATAATTTTGCAGCATAAGGAATAACAACTGCACTAATTTTAGTTGAGTTGTGACAAGCTTTGCACCAATGATAATCTTTATCAATTACTTTAGATGCAAAGAGTCCACATTCATCACATATATAAACTTTAGTAATATCAGATGTTTCCATCATACGTTCTTTTAAAAATTGAGCCATACCATGAGCAATCATTGCATCTTTTTCCATTTCACCTATTTTAAGACCACCATCTCTTGAACGACCTTCTAGTGGTTGTCTTGTTAATGCTTGACGAGGTCCTCGACTTCTTGAATGATATTTATCTGCTGTCATATGTTTTAATCTAATAGTATAGGTTGGACCCATAAATATTTCTGCTTCCATTTTTTTACCAGTCATACCACAATATAATATTTCATTACCGTATTTATTATATCCTAATTTTTCTAATATATCGGGTAATTTACGAACATCATAATCACAATATGGTGTACCATCTATAAATGTGCCATCAATTGCACCAATTTTAGATGCTACACATTCAATAAGTTGTCCAATTGTCATACGTGATGGTTGACAATGAGGATTCATAATAATATCTGGTACTAATCCTTCTGATGTAAAAGGCATATCTTTTTGTGGTAAAGTTATACCGATCGTACCTTTTTGTCCATGGCGATTTGTTATTTTATCACCAATTACTGCTTTTCTTTCCATACGAACACGTGTATTAGTAATTCCATAACCTTCTAAATTATATATATTAGTATGAACTCTATCAATTACACCATTAACATTTGATTTAAAGATTTCTGAGCTATCTTTGTATACTTTATTATTGTCACCCGTTGGTTGAATAGGTGATACTTTACCAATAATAAAATCTTCATTTTGAATTTCTGTTTCTTCAGGACAAATACCATTATCATTTAATTTAGAATAATTACCTTGTTTCATATCAGCTACTTTATTTTTATCTGGTTTAGTAAATATATCATCTTGATTAGTTGAAGGATTTTTATTAATTTCTGAGTGATATTTTTTTAAAGTATCAGCTCTAAAAATACCTCTATCTAATGCACTTTGATTAAAAATAACAGAGTCTTCTTGATTATATCCATTATATGACGTAATTGCAACAATAGCATTTTCACCATAAGGTAAATCTAAACAATTGTTATATTCCATAGTTTTAGTTGTAACAATCGGTACTTGAGGATAATATAATATTTGCGAAATATCCATACGATCTTTATAACTAGTTAAATATATACTAATAGCTTGTTTACCTTGTGAAAAATGAATAATATTACGAGCTGAATGATTATGGTTACTAAATGGAATATTACCTGCAATAATACCTAATTGTGTCCAAGCATGAAAATCACAATGTGTATATTTAATCCATCTATAATCACCATAACGATTAATTTTACCTGCATCATTATTTTCTACTTTACGATTTTTATTATTTTCAGATTCATCTAATCTATAAAATCTATCTGCACACATAATATAGTTAGAACTTTCAATGTCTTCATAATCAACTAAATTTTGATATTTAGATAATATTTTTTTCCATCCTTTAGCACTATCTTTTGAACTCAATTCTTTTTCTACATCATCAATTAATTCTTTTGATAAGTTAAGTTTATTGTTATCTACACTTAATATAGGTCTAATTAATCGTCCTCCATCTGAATAAATTTTAATTTCTTTTTTTGAATAATCTAAGCAAATTGTAGTATATTTATCAATTAAACCTTTTCTACGTGAATTTTTTAAATAATTATTAATTTCTATTCCATCTATTAATTTACAAACACCAACCCAATCACCATTAATAAAAATTTTAATAAATGATTTCATATGTAATGAATTAATATCAGAAGGATGTTTCATTTTTGTAGATTTAAGAATTGTTGTTATAATTTCATATTGAAAAGAGTTTTGATGTGAAATAGATGACATCATAGCAAGTGATTTTACAATACCGATTTTTTGTCCTTCTGGTGTTTCACATATGCACAAAAATTGAGATTGTAAATTTTGAGCTTGACGAATAGATGTAACTTTTGATGTAGACGAATCTAAAGAAGGGGCCATAACTCTTCTCAAATAAGAAATAGCTTGAACCCAAGATAAACGCTGTAATGCTTGTGCAACACCTTTCTTAGTTTTATTTATACCCCAAATTCCTGTTGCCAAAGAAGTTTTAATACCTTGTTCAATAACGGATGGTTTAATTTGGTTCATAATATTAATAGGTGTTTCATCTGAAGTATTTTTTTTAGCAAATAATTTACCTATTTCTTTTAACATTTTAGTCCAGTTTTGTCTAAATAATTGACCAATTAAAATACCGGGTGTTTCTATACGTTTATTTTGTAAAGCATCTCTATCATCTGGATCCGATCGTTTTAACCAAACATTTAATAATTTATTTACCATATAACCTAAAAATGCAATTTTCTTTGGTATATCTTCTCCTAAATGAGGTAAAAAATCTTGTCTAAAAATTTTTTCTAACATCATTTTTTTTTGAATTTTTGCTAAATTTTCATCAGATTGAGAAATCATACGATTTCTTCTAAGCTTTGAACTCAGATATTCGATAGCTTCTTCTTTAGTTCTAATTGGAACACCATTATCATCTGTAGAATATTCCATAGAACTACGAAGTAAATTAATCATTTTAACATCATCTAAATCATATGTAATTTTAGAAATAATATCTTGATCTGATTCAATACCCAATGCTCTAAATAATACAAAAAGAGGTATATCAACTAATGATGATGTAGTTAAAACGAAATCATTTTCTTTTCTATTTTTTAATGTAACAATTTGTAAATTATCAGACCAATCATTTTTTCTCGAATTAATTTGTGCAATATATATTAAACCACCTGAATTTAAAAAAGATAATTCTTTTTTAGTAAAAACTAATATCTTATTATCAACCATTTTTTCAATTGACATAACTACTTTTTCTTGACCATTAACAATAAAATAACCACCAGGGTCATATTTACATTCACCGTGTAAATCTTTTTTAATTTGTGTAGAACAATATTTAGAACGTACCATTATAGGTATATTAGCTATAGAAGCTTCTTTTTCTACTTCACTAATTTCTTTAATTGTTTTTTCACCCGTTGTAATATTTATTTTTTCTAATATTTGAACAATATCAACAACAATAGTAGCAAAATAATTTAAATGATTTTTACGTGCATCAGTTGGAAATTTAATTTCATTATCATTATCAAAAGTTGGGGGTTTAATTCTAATATTAGAACATTTTATACCATGATAATAAATAGAATCATTTACCACATTTTGATAAAAATAATTTGGTTCTTGAATAAGACAATAAGGTATTATTTCTTCTACTAATTGATTATAGGAAGCAAAAAGATGTTCATATAAAATACGCGGTTGTTCATAATATAATTTTATTAATTTATCTATATCTTCTTGGTTACTAATATATTTTGTCATTATGTATAATGATATAATCTTTTTAAATATTTTTATCAAATTTTTTCTAAATCATCTAAAAACATATTAAAAATCAAGATTTTTAATAGATTTTTATGTATTTTTGGTTTTTTAAATTATAAAAAATATTTATAAAATATCATATAATAAATTATTATTAATTTCATGTAAATTAAATATATTCGTTTCTATTTTGGTTTTTAAAAAATATTTAAATTCAATTTTTTTAAATGAATATAAATTTTCATTTTCAATAATATACCATATTGGTACAGTTCCGTTATATTTTAATATATTATTAGTTATATTTATTTTATCATTATCATTATCATTCTCATTATATATATATACATTTAATAAAGTTGGATAAAATTTAAATTTACCATAATTTGAAAAATAAATATTATCTAACAAATAAATATATTTTATTTGAAATAAAAAGAAAAATAATTTAATTATAAAAAATGGTATTATTCTAAAAAAATATAAATAATAAGAATTACATAATCGATAATCATTAATTTCAATAGATTTAAGTGTAACTTTAAAATTTTTAACAATAAATTCACGAATAGGTATTACAAAATTCATTAATAATAATAATAATAATTTTTTAAATAGAATAAAAATAATAAAAATAATATAAAGAAAAAATTTATTTTATAACAATGGATTTAATAACATTAAAAACAAAATTACCAAGGATATGGGCTTTATGGTATCATCATGATAAAGATAATTGGAAAGTTACAGGTTTTAAAAAAATTTATACTATTGAAACACCAGAAGATTATTGGCAATTACATAATAATTGGGATAAAATAAATGATGGAATAAATCAAAAACATTTTTTTTTAATGCAAAATGGTATTTCACCAATTTGGGAAGACCCCGAAAATAAGAATGGAGGTTGTTGGTCTTTTAAAATACATTCAAGTCAATCTCAAAATTTATGGGACGATTTATCAACATATCTTGTAACTGAAAACTTATCATTAAAAAAAAATAATATAACTGGTCTTTCAATTTGTTTAAAAAAGAACAATTATAGCGTAGTTAAAATATGGAATAAAAATAGTAAAGAAAATAGTCTTTCATTACTAAATGAAAAAATTCTAAAAAAATGGGGTATGGATATTATTTATATTGCTCATATTGCAGAAAATTAATAAATTATTTATATAATATTTTAATTTTTAGTATCTTTTTGAGAAAGCACAAATTTAACAACACCTAATGCTGCAACCGAATATTGAATAATTAATGGATAATCATTTTTTAAATATAATATTACTTGTGGTGATAAATTTGTGCATTTAGTAAAAACATTTAACCATTTTAATGAAAAAACACCTTGAACAATTTCATTTTTATTATCTGTATTTACTTCTATAGATAATCCACCATTTGATTCAGATATTTCGAAATCAGCATCACATATTTCTGCTCCTTTTATACCAAATGAAACTTTATTATTTGTACATTTGATTTCGATTTTTTCTGTTATTAAACTCATATCTTTACAGTATTTATGAAAATCAGATGATGGGAAATAAGCAGAATAAGGAAATTCAATTGTATCAACTTCTATTTTTTCTTCATCTAAATCTGATAAATTAAGTCTAAATATTTTTTTTTCTTTTTTATCGGTATTTTCTAAAATAATAATTAATTTATTAATATCTTCATCATCTAATGCCCAAGTCATTTTATCTAAATTAGTCATACATTTTAATATTATTAATAAATTATCTAAATTAACACCAATAGTTATTTTTTTTTTATCATAAATATAGTTATATTTATCAAATTTATCACTATCTAATTTACTATAAACTAAAATAGAGCCAGATTTATTTAACTCTTTCATTACTAATCCACCTATTTGTTTAGTAGTTTTTTGTTCTGATAGTAGTTCTGATTCTTCTTCTGAAGTATTTTTATCCATATTATATGGATAAAATGTAAATTTTACATCAGATACAATTGAACTAAGTGTATCAATTAAAATTTTAATTGCCGATGTTTGGGATGTTTCTAATTCTAAAATATATACCATTAATTTTATTGTTTAAAAGTCTTTAAAATGTTTTTTTTTAATTAAAATTTAAAAAAAAAAATCTAAATTATTATATAATGGCAAATACATACTGTCTTGTTAATCCTCACATTGAAGGTAATATCGAAACTACTATTAAATCTAATAACTCTGTAAAAGCTGCAAAAACTTTTTATAAAAGTTTATCTCAACATTTTAATAATAATATTCCTAAATTTTACTTTACTGTTCAAAAAGGTGGATCGGGTAATGGTAAATACTATCATTTTGTTGTAAAAGAAGTTAGAAAAAATGATGAAGTTAATTTTAGTATTGAACCATATGTTGTTTCACAAAATTTAAAATCTATTAAAAATTTCGAAACAAAATTATCGTCATTTAAATCTAAATTTAATCAATTTGGTGGTAAGGATATGGATAGAGATAAAAAAAATTCTAAAAAAAGTTCTAAAAAATCTAAAAAACTAGATGATGATTCTGATTCTGATTTAGACTCAGATGAAAATTTTTATAAAAAAGCTAACTATTATAAACCAAGTGTTACTCCTCCTCTTTATTATTGGTGGTACGATCCCGGAGTTTATAATTTAGATTCTGTATATATTCCAACTTTCTATCCATATGTGACACCATACTTACAATATTCGTGGGGTTATTCCTCTTAAATTATTTATATTTATAAAGAATTTCAAAACTTTTAATAAGTTCATGCGTTATTTGATAATATAATTCATTAATTTGTTCTTTATTTTCCCAACTTACATAATTTGTATCTATAGTTAGAAGAAATTTATTAAATCCTTCAAAATTAGTCATTGTATCTGATTTAATCAAGTTAGGATATTTTTGACTAAATAATTTAATAAAATTAGTATGACTAATTTTATCTTTCCATTGGACTAATTCACAAAGACCTTCAATTGGTGTATTAAAAATATTTTTATAAAGATAAGATTTAACAGCCATTTCTGAAAAAGTTTTATCACCAGTAACTCTTTCTAGATTTGTAATTAAGAAATTTTCTGGATCTTCCATTAATATTTGTTTTTTATGAAAATTAAATGTTTCTTCATATTGTGTTTCATTTAGTGGTTCTTCTAAAGATAAAAAGTTTCCAGTTGTATATAAATTATATGTAAAATTAATAAAAAGTGGTTTACCTCGTTTATTAAATTTAACAATATAAATATCATCTTTAGCTACAATTAATTCTGCATTTAAAAAATTATTATTAAAAATAATATGTTTAATATTAATACTAAAATTGTTATTAAGCTTTGTTAAATACTCAATATATTTATCAATTGTTTCTATCATATTTTTAAAATGGGTTGGTATATTATTTATTTTAATAAATTTATAATAATTATAAGGAAAAAATGTTAAATTATTAAAATCAATAACATCTGCCATTTTAAAATATTCATTAATTTTAATAAGATTAAGGTAAAATACACCATTAATTTTAATTATCATATTATTGTTAATTAATTCTAACTTACCTGAAATACAAAAAGGCTCAGCATTACCAAAAAATATTTGGTTAATTATAGATAAATTTATAACACGACCTATATCAGTTTCAATATGAGAATTTTTATATAATATTGTTTTATAATCCATTAATTATAAAATAATATGAACAAATTAAAATAATCTCAATTTTTATTGTATCTTTTCAAAAAATATAAATAATTTAAGAGTTTTAGTCCCACTAATATTGCAAGTAATGTGTTACATATATGTGGGATTAAAATGAATATATAACATCTTATACATGAATATAAAGTTATAATATTATTTCATCATTAAACCACTTATCTTCTTAAGACATTTTTTTGCTGGATTTTTTGCTGGATTTTTTGCTAGATTTCTTGCTAGATTTTTTACTGGATTTCTTGCTGGATTTTTTGCTGGATTTATTGCTGGATTCCATTTATTATAAAATAATGTGAATAAATTAAAATAATCTCAATTTTTATTCTATCTTTTGAAAAATATAATATCTATTTAAGAAAGAAAATATCTTACCTTCTTTATCAGCCCCTTTTAATTCATCATAAAATTTAGCTACATCTGCATAAAATTCTTTATTTTTAACATTTTCTTCATGAGTTATAACATTTTGAAACCAACCTTTATTAATTTGGTATAAATTAGCAAATAAATCTGAATCTACTAATTTACAACCTGCTTTTCCCATACTTTTTATCATTAATTTTGATGTAATTAAATTTTCTGTATAATATACATCAGAAATCCATCTCATATTTACATCAATACTTTGACCTGGTTCATCTTTAACAGCACCTTGAAACTTTTTAATAATTTCAAATAATTTTTGTTTTTCACCATTTTCATCAGTATAATAAGACGTATATATATCTTTTTCACCAAGTAAATCACTTACTCTACCTGCATCAAATAATGTAAACACTATAAAACCGCCAATATTTAAATATAATTTAATATTATTAATTAGATTATCTATAGATTCTTGTGAATTGAATAAATAATGAATAGCAAACATACTTGTAATGATATCAAATTTTCTTTTACTATCAAAGTATTTAATGATATTATTTTTATTATCTTGAGACATATTATTTAACCGTTTAGATTGTACATCTACTTTTAATGGTAATGAACCATCAGCTTGTATAAAAATCATTTTACCATAATCAGGAAATTTAGATTTCATAAAATTATAACGACTAACCGCACTATCTGTAGCAGCAAATAAGCCTTCATAATCTGGGTCAATACCAATATAATCACCAACACGCGCGTGATACATTTTTTGAATATCACCACCTCTACCACAACCAATATCTAAAATAGATGCTTTCATTAGTTTATCTCCTTTAGTTCTACTAAAAGGTTGACAATAAGTATATATTAAAATAGATTTAATCCAGTTTTGAAATGATCTCATTGATTTACACAAGTTACTAATATTTTGATAATATTTATCTTGAGCTCTATCTGATGTAATAACTGAAGAGTCAATTCTACCTTGTAAAATTTTTAGTTGTGTTCCATAAGTATCTGGATTAGCTAATTTTTTAATTTCATTTATAGTTACTGCTTCTCTCATTGATTTCCAAGTTTTAGTAGCAATATCTTTATAATTACCATATTTTTTTTGGTCTCTTAATACACTTTCTGTTTTATCCCATCTTGTTCTTAAAATAGACCATCTGTATTGATGAGGAATATTTAAGTTATTAGTATAAATAACTTCAATTACAGTATTATCTTGAATAAAGTTACCTTCAATATCACGAACTTCATCACGAACAAGAGGAAAGAATGCTTCGTGATTATTTTCTTCTTTCATAAAAGGTATAGGTACTTCTTTGTTACCAATTAAATCACCAACATAAAAATTAGCAATACGATATACTTGATCTGTGCTACTATTTGAACCCGATTTAATTTGTAATGAGTTATCGTATATTTCTAAATAACCTCTTGTTTCTGGATTTCTTTGAAAATTTATATAGATATCAATAGAATTAGTTTCAGGTGGTTTAAATTTATAAATAGGATATTTTTGGTCTCTTTTATCGCGTGTATATTTTTGCTCAATAGCTGTAAAGATAATACCATCTAGTAAATATGGACAATTTGTTTTAGTTGAATTAGTACAAGCAAACCAAATTAAATAAGCATATAAATATACTTCACTATTTGCACCACCAGTTGGAAAAATAAACATTTTTGGATGAAATATATATTCTGATTCTTTAACATTATCAATTAATTTATTTAAATTTTCATAGAAATTTTCAATTTCTTTACTATAATATTTTTCTTGTTTATCTATATTAAATTTACCAGAAAATGGTTTTGAAATATACATATTACTTTGTAATTTTTCTAATGTTTCCTCAACTGCTTTTAATCTAACTTGAAGTTCTGGTTTATTTTTAAAATCGTTACCTTTAAAAACTAAACAATCAAATCCCATAAATAAGTATTTTTTTTTTGTTACCAAATGAATTAATTCACCTTCAATTATTGTATCATTAAAACCTTTAACTTTTTTACCTATTTTTTTAACATTTAAATTATTAGAAATTAAATAGACATTTTCATCATGAATTAACATTTGGTATTTTTCACCATCTGCTTTATCTGTAACACTATATCTATTTGGAATTTTATCTATTACATGTTGCACATCAGCAGAAATAGGTTGCATAGAAAATAAATTTGTTCTAAATTCAACAGATTGACCATAAGTTAATTTTTTGTATTTTTCAATAATATTTTTACTTTCTTCTTTTGTAATTAAATCATTTGTTCCTTCTAATAATTGTTTTAACATTTGAACTTCTTTAATTAACAGATTAAATACCTTTTCTGATGGTTTACCCATAAACTCAATTTCAAGTTCATAAGATTTAGGTGATGATTGTAAATCATTTGGATTATTTGATTGTTTAATTATAGTCAGGTCTATTTGCATTTTTTCATCTTTATTATCTAACAGTTTTAAACTTACTCTTTGTTTATATCTATAAAAAATTTTATCTGAATCATTAATTGGTACATTAGCTAATTCTTTTAATTTATTAGCATCAATTTTATCTTCTACTGATTTTCTAAATCTAATATCATATTCATCAATATCAATATAATTTTTAATATCTTTCATTTTATTCATAAAAATAAAATTTTCATCTTTAAGAAATTGAGTTACTAAAATAGAAAAAATAATATGATTTTTTCTTTGATGTACAATATTTAAAATATTATTAATTTTGTCATTTCCTTTAATACCGATTCTATAAACTTTTTGATTTTCATATGTATAATTAATATCTAATGTAGTTTCTCTTACTATCTCTAGTTTATCTTTATCACTTCGCCATATTATATATTTTAAAGCATCATTAAATTTTATTAAAGATAATTTATTATTTGGTTTATAGTTATTAAACATAATTTCAAATTCATCATTTGGTTCTATTTTATTAAATATATTTTTAATTTGTGTAATATTACTGTTTGATAACATTATATTAATTAAGAATATAATTCCTTATAATGAATTATTAAATGTATCAATTTTTATTTTTTTTATATTGATTAGTTTAATAGAGTTAAATTACATATAAGTTTATAATGGAAGTAATTAATTATTATTATAAAATTTTAGAAGTAAAATATGATGCTACCGAAAAAGAAATTAATGACGCATATAAAAATAAAATAAAAAAATATTTTAATTTACCTTTTTTAAATGAAAATCAAAAAGTAGATATTAAAGAATTAAAAAAAGCAAAATTTATATTAAGTAATAATGAGTTAAGAAAAAAATATGATAGTATTATTTTTCAAGAACTAGAAGAAAATAAAAATTTAAATAAAAAAGAAAAATTAGATTCACAAATGATGGGTAATCGTATATTTAGTATGATTGGTGTAATAACACCACCTCAAAGAAATTATGATATTGATAGAAATTTTGCATCTATTAAATAATCACTGTTAAAAGTGTTAAAACTTAATAAATTATTTTCTTCTAATAATTTATTGATTGTATTTATTCTTCGTTCAATTGGGGTTTTACCTTTTGTTTTTCTTGAATAGATTTGTATTTTTTTTTCAAGAGATAGAGCAGGACTTTTTTCTAAAATATTATCTTCTTTAGATTGAATCCATCCAAAATATTTCCATTCACCATCACCTTTTTTTAATTTAGTATATTTTGCACCACCTACTAATTCACCATTATGTTGTCTAATTCGTCTATTTGGATTATTAGTTATACCAACATATGTACAATTTGACTTTGTATTATAAAGTAAATATATAATATAATTATTATTCATTATTATATTATATAAATTAAATTTTTAATTATGTTCAAAATCTTCATTATTTTGATTTTGTTTAGTTTTATTATAACGATAGAAAGATCCTGATAATTCACCAATAGTAAAATTCTTGATAGAACTATCTTTTTTAAGTAATTTATCCATTGCATCTTTAGTATCAATAGTAAAATCACCACAACCAAGATATTTATCTCCTTTACGATAAAGTTTAAAATATAAGATATGTGCATCTGCTTCTTTTTCTACAAAATTAATAATATTTTGTTTAACAACACCATAATCAGATGAATTTTCAAGACCTGTTATAGTGAAGAAAATTTGATATCTTGCAAATTTAACACGATATTCTGGATAATTTTGGCGAAGATAAGAAAAACTATCAAGTGAATTTTGAATAGTATCAAATGTTAAAAAGAAAGAACCATTTTCAGTAGAATGATTTGAAGTAAGACCAGTTAATTTGTTTAAAATAGTTTTGTTTTTAGATGATTGATTTGTGGGTGATACTAAAATAGTACGACCTGGTTTTTTTATCATTTTATTAGTATCCATAGTTTCATCTGTTACTTTATATTCTTTTTCATTAGTTTCAGTAGAGTTTAAGTTTTTTGAAGACATTAAATTATATAATATATTTTCCTTTAAATGATTTAGTTTTTAGAATTTACTATTAAATTTTATTATTTAATCGTAATATCAAATTATTAATATATGTATAAGTAGATAATTTAATTAAACTAATTTTATTTGTTGTATTTTTTTTTAATATAAGTAATTTGAGTTAAATTATTCAATTCATGATGCACTAATAGTTAACCAATGATATAATTGAATTTTTTTATTTAAATTTGGATAAAATTCATTTTTACCTTAGTAGATTATTTTATAATTACTTAATTATAAATAATAATTTTTTAGGTGCTTAAGTGTATAAGAAAGTTTTATAAAAAAATTGAAAATTTAAATGTTTACTAGTTCCATTAAAAAAAAATTTGTATGCAAAAACAACAAGCAGCGTACAACATGTCGGATTCATTCGAATGGTGGGATCCCAGTTCAAACAAGCTAACAATGCCACCTCATACCGCTGCCCGCTCACAAGCCAACCCGCAGTACCCGGCACGTTTCCCTGTGCCTGACGTCGCCGTCCCCTTCACCGTCGCGCTGCCCGGCTACGCGCCCACGTATTTCACAGCGGGGCCTGTGCTGGCCAACGACGCACACGTGACGCGGGGCGGCTGGGCTGACCCTGTCGACTTTAGTGCGCTCGCACCGGACGTGTGGGCCGCTCGCCGATCCTTCGAAGGGCCCATCGAGATAGGCACTGACGGGCGGCCGCGCAACCCACGCGGGCGCACCGGCATGTGCGAACGAGGGCTGCTGGGCAAGTGGGGACCCAACCATGCGGCCGATCCGATCGTGACGCGCTTCCTACCAGTAGAGGAGCCCGATCTGCCTGCGGCAACAAATGCCGCAGCGCAACATTGGCGGCAACGCAGCCGTGGGCGCCTCCAAGTGGTCGC